>CEUD01058833.1_pt1 | contig 34329 bp, 28 predicted proteins | sample 356481 | NCBI WGS metagenome assembly CEUD01 (sample SAMEA2623314, study PRJEB7988) | marine metagenome | isolation source: saline water (ENVO:00002010), including | reverse complement strand
AAACACTTTATCGTTCCCCTCTCCCTACGCCCGGGCATGCCAAGCTTTCAATACGTCTATATTTTAAGATCAGAATGTGGAGAGCATCACTATGTTGGCTGCACGAAAGATCTGAAGAAGCGCTTGAAGAAGCATAACAAGGGCGATGTACCGCATACGGCTAAACATCGTCCTTGGTATATTCAGACAGCTATCGCTTTTAGTGATATAAAAAAGGCTGCTGACTTTGAGCGTTACTTAAAATCACATTCGGGGCGATCTTTCGCGAGTAAGCACTTCTAGACGCTTGCGCCGCCGACACGTTCGCCGAAGCTTTAGCGAAGGAGGGAGCCGGCTCTAAACGTTGAGACGCTATCTGACTAGTAGCTGTTATTTTATACTGTGTGAGTCTTGCTTCAGACTGTCTGTGGTACTTATCAAATGACTTGCGGCTAATTGGCGCACCGCGCTGATTTGTGGCATGTATCCTTGGCAGCATACGAGGCGCTTTAATGCCTATCCGCAGTATTTTAAAAAGACCTTTGGTGAGCGGGTGCAAAAGGTCTCCATTGATGCGGGCTTTGATTGCCCGAATCGGGATGGAACGGTCGCCTTTGGGGGCTGCACTTTTTGTGATAATGAGGCCTTTAATCCTTCGTATTGTCGGCCGGAGGTGAGTGTGCGGGAGCAAATTGAGCAGGGCATGCGTTTTCATCAGAAGCGTTATCATAGTCCAGCTCGGCATTTGGCTTACTTCCAGGCGTTTACAAATACACATGCGCCTTTGTCGCATTTGAAGCGAATCTATCAGGAGGCGCTGGCGGTGCCGGGGGTGGTTGGTTTGGTCATTGGCACGCGTCCGGATTGCTTGGATGCGGAGAAATTGGACTATTTCCAGAAGTTGGCTGAAACGAGGTATGTGGTCTTGGAGATCGGGATTGAGTCTTGCTACGACGCCACCTTGAAGCGGATCAACCGCGGGCATTCCTTTGCGCAAGCTGAGGATGCGATCTGCCAGACGGCGGCGCGGGGGATTCAGGTGGGTACTCACTTGATCCTTGGCTTGCCGGGCGAGACGGAGGCGATGCTCTTGGCGGAGGCTGAGATGCTCTCGCACTTGCCCTTGAACACGATTAAATTTCATCAATTACAATTGATTCGAGGCACTGCGATGGTGACGGATTATGAGCGGCACCCGCAAGACTTTCAATTTTACCAGCTTGAGGCGTATTTGCAGCTAATGTGTCGATTGATTGAGCGTTTGGATCCTGGCATTGTGATTGAACGCTTTTTTGCGGAGGCTCCACCCGAATTGGATGTGACACCTATTCGCTGGAATTTACGTAATGATCAATTGTTGCAGAAGTTCGAGCGTATGCTGGAGCTCGAAGATACATGGCAGGGGCGCTTGTGTGTTGAGCCTCAGTTTATCACTTGAGTTTAACTCGCGTTGCTTGCTTCATTTGACTCTACCTGTGATTTCGACTTAATATCATAGATGGAACCCTTGTTGTCTATAGTTGGTTTAGGTTTGTTGTCGGGGGCGACGATCCCTATGGGGGGATTTCTCGCTAAAATAGAATCGATTCACCCGGCATGGTTGGAAAATGAGTTTCGCCATTTCGTGATCGCTTTTGGTGGGGGTGCATTGATTGCTGCGGTCGCGCTGGTGTTGATACCACATGGTATGGCGCACTTGTCTGCGGGGGCAGTGGTCTTATGGTTTTTGCTGGGGAGCTTTGCGATGATTGCTTTGGACATATACCTCGCACGTTCTCAAATTCAGGCTTCGAATCTGGTGGCGATGTTGTCAGATTTTTTACCAGAGGCGCTGGCATTGGGGGCGACCTTTAGCTCGGGCTCTGGTGGAGGGCTGCTGCTGGCGCTTTTGATCGCAATGCAAAATATGCCAGAAGGCTTTAATGCTTATCGTGAGATGATGAGTGAGGGGAAGTTGTCGTCTCGCTTAGTGCTGCGGTGTTTTATGCTGATGGCTTTGTTGGGGCCGCTTTTTGCCGGAGGTGGCTATTACTTACTCCGCTCGCATGTTGAGGTTGTCGCCGCGATTTCTGTATTCGCGGCGGGGGGGATTTTATATATCGTCTTCGGCGATATTGCCCCGCAAGCTAAGCTAGCGCGACGCTGGGCGCCGCCCTTGGGGGCGGTGAGTGGCTTCATCTTAGGCGTGCTGGGACAGATGCTTTTGATGTAAAACGAGGCACCGCCGCGAGCTTGCTGCCCACGGCGGCATTGCGCCCCTAGTGGTCGACGAATATTGCTTCGGGCAGATAACCGGTCACGGTGAGGTTGGGCACATTCACCACTTGACTGAGCTTTAGATCGAGCACGGCCGAACAGACTAGGAAGGCTTGCTCTGCTGACAGGTTCGCGCGCTTCATTAAATAATCGATCGCCCGGCGCACTGCGTCTTGTGCGTTTTGTTTTAGGTCGGGGCCACTGCAGACGAAGGCGTGATAGCGCGAGCCGGCGTAGGCAGCAGGGGATAGCTCTGGCGTGGTGTAGATATAAGGTGCATCAACGGAGACCTCTTGGTCGATACTGATGCGTAGTTTCACATCCATCGGTGCTTCGAGCCCGTTAATGGAAACCTCGCCATCGCCTTGGGCGGCATGGGCGTCGCCTGCGCAGAGTTGAGCGCCTTCGACTAATACGGGTAGGTAGAGGGTGCTGCCGGCCGTGAGGTGCTTGACGTCCATGTTGCCGCCATACGGACCTGGGGGGCGTGTGCGGTATGCGCCGGACTCGGCGCGTTGCACGCCTAGGATTCCACAGAAAGGATGGAGCGCCAGTTCGATGCCTGGCATGCTGTGGGTCTTGGCGCCTTCAAGTTTCCAGTGGTGCAGGTAAAAGTCATCAAAGTCGTCAGGCAGGAAGCATTTTTCCGGGTTGATACTCTGCCAGGCCCAGCCCTTGTGAATGTATTCTAGAATCTCAATTTTTAAGGTGTCGCCGGGCTGTGCGCCCTTGATGGCGACGGGCCCCGTGAGTGCATGGATCAGGTCAAAGTTGATTTTGACAAAGTCTTCGAGCGACTGTCCTGGTTGTACTTGGCCATCGCTGGAGTCTTCCATTTCGATGAGGATGCTGTCGCCGGATTCGATTTCAATACGTGGGGCGATGCTGTTGTCCCAGGCATTGTAGGTGATTGATTTGTCTAAGGTGTGCATAGTGGTTTCGTTTCGAATGTGCTGCGCTGTGCGTCAATGGCGTCACGAGGAGCATTGATTAAAAGGAGGAGAGCCAAGCTCATTTTGTGCCACTGTGTGCGGGCGCTTCAGGAAGCTGTGCAAATTTACCTGAAATGAATCCTGCCAAGACTAATTGGGCCGGATGATAGCACATAAGTGGAATCAAGACCGCGGCGGTGTCGACGACGCCAGGGGCGGCGGCAAGGATGGAGGTAGCGAGTGGCAGCCCTGTCGCGAGTGATTTCTGGCTCGCGCAGTAAAAGGCGGTGATGCGTTGCTCGCGAGTGGGGTGGATCCAGGCTGCAGTCCACCAGACCAGTTGACTACAGAGTAGTAGGATGAAGACCGTGCTACCGACTACGGATAGGATGGAGCTGCCGCTGAGCTGATCCAGAAAGCCAGAGTGTACGCTTTGGGCAAAGGCACAGTGGACAATAAAGATAATGATCCAATTACTCCAAGGCTTCGTCGTTTTGCAGATTGCCGCAGCAGCCGCAGGCAATGCTTTACGCGCTATTTGTCCGATGATTAGAGGCAAAATGATCAGAGTAAACAGTTTTGAAAATAGGGGGATGAGTGAGATGTTGGCTTCGGTCTCTGCGGCTAGGTAGCTGACTGCTACAGTCGGCACCAGTAGCACGGACACTAAGTTGGAAAAGACCGTAGCAAAAATCGCATTGGAAGTGTTGCCGCCGGAAACAGTGGAAAAGACCACCGCTGAGGAAACGGTGGTAGGCAGGATCGAGAGCAGCCAAAATCCTAATCGCAATTCTGCGGGGAGTATTAGCGAGAGTGGCAGCATCAGGAGGCCGATGACTAGTGGGAAGACTAGGTAGTTCCAAGAAAGCACAAAGGCGTGTAGGCGCTTGGGTTTGTAGCCGCGGGTCAACTCACTAGTCGGTAGTGAGAGGCCTTGTAATAAGAAGATCAAGCTCACCCCGAGTTTAGTGGTGATTGCCGGGTGTAGCCAGCCGCCCTTGGCACCTGGTTCAGGAAAGAGTATCGCCAGACCGACTCCGAGTAATAGCCAGAGTGTGAAGGCGTGTTTTTTTAGATGCTTTTGCATAGGTCGAGAAGTGCTAGAGGCACGGTGGGGGTCGGGTCTTTAAATATGAACTGTATGCCGACCGATCGCGTGCTGTCGATCCATACGGGAACGGATAGCGCCGGAAGTCCAGCCAGACTTGCCGCGGTGGTGAGTTGCAGTGTTTGCTCGCGCAGTTTGGGGCTGGCTTGATCAACGGGCAAAGTGGGGCCCGGGCAGATTGGCATCGCTAGATAGTCATGCTCGCAAAAATACGCATCGAACCAGTTACGGATTTGTAGCCGAGTGTCTTGAGCGGTCTGCACTTCGGCCTCGGTCCAAGCCTGGCCTCTCAGGATACGCGCTTTAACCTTGGGATCGTAGTTGGCACCATATTTCTCCAGCCACTCATGGTGGAACTGGTAGGCTTCCTGGCTTTGTAATACATTAAAAGCGAGTTGGCAGGGCTCGAGCAAGGCGCTTAGGCGGGGCATGTCTTGCTCTATCGTGAGTTCGAGTTTTTCTGCCAACTGTACTGTAGCCTTGTGGCTTTCGGGCGTCAGCAGGTGCTGTGGGAAAAATGCGCGCCCACTGATTGGGCTGGTGTGCGGCGATGCCTCGAGTTCAAACCATGCCGCGATCACAGTTGCCATTTCGTCGGCCGTGCGGGTGAACCAGCCCATGGTATCGAAGCTCTGTGCTAATGGCATGGCGCCTTGCATATAATACCCGGGCGTCCAGCGGATGCCATAGATCCCGCACCATGCCGAGGGCAGACGGATCGAGCCTCCGGTGTCGGTTCCAAATGCGAGCGGGAGGTAACCCGCCGCTACAGCATAGGCAGAGCCGCTGCTAGAGCCGCCGCTTAAACAGTCTGGAAGCTTAGGGTGCGGACAATCGCCGTAGTGCGGGTTCTCGCCGGAGAGTCCGTAGGCGAATTCGTTCATTTGCGTCTTCGCGACACAGCAGCCCCCTAGCTGCTGCATGCGTTGCACAATTGCAGCATCCTCGGATGCGCTGCGCTCGAGTAGTATGGGTAGGATCGATGAGGCGTGGGTCGGATGGCCCGCTAGATTGAATAAATCTTTGACGGCATAGGGGAGTCCCGAGAGCACTTGATTCCTGCTGGACTCACTCTCTGTGCGCTCTAGCGTTCTGCGACTGAATGCGCTTGTGTTGGTTATTTCAATACAGTCTGATAGCTCGGCCTCTATTCTCTGTCGCCAGTCAGAGCGACTGTTTGCGTCGAGCGCTTGCCATTCGTTTATTGTTAAGGGCTTCATTTATTCAAAATTTGTCTGTGTCGTGTGTGGCTCCTATGCAGATAGAATGCCAATCAGCATTTACTGGATGAAAAGCGCGATCGTAGGCGCATGTGGTATTCTAAATGCTATTCAGCTCGGTTTATGAACTACCAAAATTTCCTACTATGCCGATAAGCCGAATTATCACTGACGAGGGCCCTCGCTACGCACTTTTTAAAAATGGCAGCCACACCGTGTGCAACGGCACGCCGCTATCTGGTTTGGTCGAGACTGATCAAGTTGTCACGAATCCTGACTTGTTGGCGCCAGTTGAGCCGACGACTGTATATGCGATCGGCCTCAATTATCGAGCGCATGCGATTGAGATGGATAAGCCGATCCCCGAGCATCCTGTAGTGACTATGAAAAGTCCCACTGCACTGTTGGCACCTGGCGGACAAATTGTTCTGCCGCGCTATTTGCCGAGCGATTCGGTTGATTACGAATGCGAGCTTGCGATTGTGATCGGTAAGACTTGTAAAAACGCCACTCAGGCGAATGCGTTGGAGCATGTGCTCGGCTATACCGCCGCCAATGATGTCAGCGCGCGCGACTGGCAAAAAATCTACAGCGGTGGTCAGTGGTGTAAGGGGAAGACTTTTGATAGCTTTTGCCCATTGGGGCCGGTCTTAGTGACGCCAGATGAGATTGGAGATCCGGATGCGCTGCAGATTCGAACCGAGCTCAACGGCGAGGAAGTGCAGTGCTCAAATACAAGCGATATGATTTTCAGCGTTGCCGATTTAATTGTATTTCTGAGTGGCAGCACCACCTTGGCTCCGGGCACTGTGATCTTAACGGGCACGCCCACAGGAGTTGGCGTGGCGCGTGAGCCGCAGCGTTTCCTGCAAGCGGGCGATCAAGTTGTTATCGAAGTGGAAGGGATCGGTCGCCTGGAGAATACGGTGATCGAAGAGGTGACTTAAAGTGCCTTTCAAATACGATTTTCTGAAGCTTTCCGAGCTGGGGCAGTATCGGAAGGGCACCTACTTTGGCTTCGCGAATGCCTTTGTCTGGATGATTGGGCTGGGCACGCCGATGGTGCTATTGTGCGAGAAATTGGGAGCAAGCACAACACAGGTGGGCTTGATTTACGCGGCCGTGTTTTTGCTGCTGCCGGTACAGCTCGCTTCCACCGCCTTGCTGCCCATCCTAGGGTTTCGGCGTCAGATTCTTTGGGCTTGGGGCATTCGTGGCTTCTTTTTGATTGTACCTGTCACGATTGTGTATTGGGCGCCAGAGCAGCCGCCGGATTGGGGGCTGACGCTCTTTATCGCATCCATCTTTGGCTTTTGTTTTTTTCGCGCGATCGGCGCGACTGCGATGCTGCCTTGGATGTTTGATATATTGCCTGAACGGATACGTGGGCGTTATTTCGCCACGGATGCCCTAGTGGTCGGCTTGGCGGGCGTGTTGACTCTGCTACTCAGTAGCGTGTTGTTCTATCTGCTGAGCCCATATAATGCGTTTCGAGTGCTTTTCTCACTTACCTTGATTGCGGCGGTCGTGAGTTTAGGCTTTCTGCGAAATTTGCCCGACGGGCGTCGCCCCGTGGTGATTCCACTACGGCACTTTTTTAGCCGTGCGCCGAAGCTATGTTTCAGGCCGAGTCACTACCGGCGCTTCTTGCGACTGCAGGTGGCGTATGGAATTGCTGGATACGCTTTTACCCCCTTTTCTGTTTATTATTTGAAGACTGCCTTGGACTATAGCCAGAGTTATATTCTGGCGCTGATGGCGCTCCAGTTTGTGGGTATGTTTGGTGCGGCATTGGTGATTAAAGAGTGGATCGACCGCCTGGGCTCGAAGCCATTTTTTGTTTTGTCCAACTTGGCGACCATCGCATTTCAAATTTATTGGCTCTTGATTATACTCTTTCCCGGGCGATTGGAGATGGCCTTGCCGCTGATCTATTTGTTGGTGGGATTTGCTGTTTCCAGTTTTCAGACGGCCACCAATCAATACCTCTCGCATGTGTGCCGACCAAGTGAGCGCACCTTGTCGGTCACTTTGTTCAGTGCGGTGGTTGGTTTTATTGGAGGTCTGGCTTCGACAGGATGGGGCATGGTGCTAAAGGATTCTGAGAGTGGCTTGATTAGTACCCATCGCTTTTTGATCTACTTTGCTTTGGCGATCGCCTTGCAATTAGTACTGTTGAATGGCTATATGAAAATTAAAAGTGCGCCGAGTTCTGAAGAAGCAATGCCACGGCAAGGTATGCTGGTGCGGCCCTTCCGTTATTTAGTCACTTTTATTAATATGGTGGAGCCCCCGGCACGGCCTCGCTCGGGGGCGAGTGATAAGTCCGGTTAAAAACTAATGTTTCGCAGTTGTTCTCTGTTTCGGCACGAAGTCTGCAGGTCGAGTTTCATGATTCGACACCATCACACATCCGCTGCGCGCTTGTTCGCGCTGACTCTGTCGCTGCCGCTTGCATTCGGCGCATTAACCAGTGCTTCGGCAGCCGAGGCTAAGGCTAAGTTGCTGATTGAGCATGCAACTATTATTCCTGTCGACGGTAGCGGTCGTTATTATGAGAGTGGCTATGTTTTGATCGACGCAGAGGGCAAGATCGCTTCGGTCGGGGCGGGGCAGGCGCCAGATTCAATGAGTGCGCAGCAAACGATCGATGCCACGGGTAAGATTGTGATGCCAGGTTTTTTGTCGGGGCATAGTCATCTGTATCAAAGCCCATTTCGCGGAATTGGTGCGCATCATAATTTGATGGGCTGGATCTATTGCTATCATCGTACTTATGGCCCGCATTATGATGCTTCGGATTTGTATTGGTTTTCTAAGCACGGAGCGATGGATTATCTAGGGCACGGGATCACTACGATCTATGATTGGACCTTGAACGCAGGGGGGAATACTGTTGACGAGTATGTCGACCTTTATCGTGGAAGTCTCGATTCGGGCGCGCGCATCATCTTCGGCTATGGAGTCGACCTAGATAAGAGCGCTGAAGAGAATTACAGCATGCTGGAGCGCTACCTGGAGATTATAAAAGAAGAGGGGATCGATGCTTCGCATCCACGCGTGCCTGCTGTGTGGATGGCGGGCTTAGGGCTTTTGAATGGGCGCGAGAGCACTTTGATGGAGATGTCGCTGGCCAAGGCATTTGATCTCCCGATTCAAGTGCACTACTTGGAGGATCCCGAGCCGAACTATACCAAGATTCAGCAAGGCCTATTTCCCGTTTATGATGAAGCTGGGGTGATGGGGGCGAATTTGAATTTTGCACACTTCATTAATGTGACGGATCCGATTCTGGAACGTACGGGGGAGTCGGGCACCACGATGGTCTGGAACCCGCTTTCGAATGGTCGCTTAGCATCCGGGCTTGCAGATATTCCGCATTACGAAGAGATGGGCATTGAAGTCGGTATGGGGATCGATGGGCAAGCGAGTGCCGATATTTCGGACCCTTTCGAAAATATGCGCATGGGGCTGTATGCCACACGTATGAAGTATCAGGATGCGACTATTATGATGCCTTTGGATGTGTTGCGCTATCATACCATCGGCACCGCGCGTGTGCTGGGGATTGAGGAGCAAGTCGGTAGTCTCGAAGTCGAGAAGTGGGGCGATCTGATTTTGATTGATCCACGTAGTATGGAAACCAGCCCAGTGCTGAATCCGATTGAGCACGTTGTGCTGGCCTGTAGTGTGGCGAACTTGGAAACAGTATTCGTTGCGGGGGAAGCCGTGGTGGAACGCGGTGAATTTACGCAGGTCGATTATGAGGAAACGAAGAGCGAAGTCACGCGTCGAGTTGCTTTGGTGCAAGCGAAAGTCGATGCTGACCATGCGGCGCAAGATCCGAGTGTGATGGATCAAGGACCGATCTTTCGCGGTTTGACTGAATATAAAGATCAAAAACACTTCACCGAAGATCACGAGCATCCTACTTACGGAAAGCCGAAGGAAGTCGAGTAGGGGGAGGAGCTGGAAGGGTGTTATTGCTCCTGTCTGGGTTCTTGCCCGGCACGTTCGTCGTCGCTTTCGCGCAGAAGGAAGAGCACGACGTTTGCTTTGCTCATTGCACATCGATCCAAATACTTAATGAGGCTGTAGGGGCGCGACTTGTCAGACCCGCTTCGTGATGGCTGCTTGGAATCTGCGGGCGTGACAAGTCGTGCCCCTAGCTCTGGCTAGCGTGATCAATCCTTCAGACCGGTGCCTGACCGACTAACGCAGCGCATTTTTTTCATGTAGGCCTAATTGTCATTCTTCCTGCTAATTGCTGGCATGATTCGATTATCACCTCATTTTTCGATGCTATTGTTGGGCCTGTGCTCCTGCTGGATGCATTCTGACTTATCTGCAGAAGATCTAGCGACGCCTGCACTGACGCCTGTGAGCTTCCAGGCAGATTGGTTTTCCAATGCTCAGTTTGCTGGATTTTTCTGGGCGGATGTGGGGGGGATTTATGCCGAACACGGATTAGATTTTAGCTTCAGTCCATTTGCGTATGGCACCGATTTTCTAGGAGATGTTGGCTCTGGTAAGGTGGCCTTTGGAACGGCGGAAGCCTACATTCTGATCGATGCGGTTGGAAAGGGGGCCGATTTGGTCGCCTTAGGTGCCGTACTCGTTAAGAGCCCTGCGGGCTACATTTATTTAAAGGAAAGTGGCATCGAAGGCGCCGCCGACTTAAAGGGGAAGCGAGTGGGCATTCATGCCTACACAGATGAGCTGTTTAAGTTCTTCGTCGCCGCCGCCGGCCTGCCGGAGGGCTCCGTCGAGCCCGTCAAAGTGCAGCATGAAATCGAAACCTTGTTGGATGGATCTGTGGACCTGCATCAAGGCTATGCGATTGATGAAATGCTGCGATTACAATCCATGACGGATCAACCCGTGGGGACTCTGTTGTTTGAAGATTTGGGCATGCCGATGTATTCGATGGTGATCTACAGTAGCCGCAAATATGTGGAGGCCCATCCTGAAATCGCTAAGGCCTTTGTTGCGGCCTCGGCTGCAGGTTGGGAGCGAGCCATGAGAGCGCCCGAAATTGCTGCTTTAATAGTGAATGGCCCCTATGCCAGTGAGGAAGTTGACGCAGCCATGGTGCCCGTCCAGGCCAAAGCATTAAAGCCATTTGTCATGAAAGAGGGGCATCGCACCTTATCGATGACCAAGGCTAAGTGGGCCGCGATGCAAAAGAACTACCTAGAGACAGGTATGATTAAGCAGGCGATCGATTTAGATAAGTTTCTAGAGTTTGCCACTCCCGACAAGCCGTAGGCCGATCGCCATCGTGCTGGTTGCCTTAGTGTAGAACGCAGGCGCAGCCGGTGTTTGCGTTGGGCTTCGCCGCTAATTACTCTAGCGGCAAAAACTCTGCGGTCATGACATCCTTCGCTGTGATTGTATCTGCTTCGATGACTTCGAGGTCCACCAATTGATCAATTTGTTTCTGGAAACGTTCGGCTGTGATTTCCAGGTAATCGGCAAAGAAACCTGCGCTTGGATTGCCACGGTGTAGCTTTTCGCTTATGATTTGATTACGAGACCAGGCTAAATATTCCGGTGTCACCTTTGGATTGATCTTTAGCATGATCTCGTGAGCCGGTGTCGGATCGCCTTCGACATATTCGATATAGCCCTTTTTGAGCGCGCGTAGTAGAGCCTTGAGCTCTTCTGGGTGCTCGCGTGCAAAGCGCTTATTGGTGAAGAGGGAGGTGTAGGCATCAAAGCCAGCGTCCCATACGTAGAGATACTTGAGCTCGACACCCTTCTGTTCGACGTAAAATGGCTCCGCGATGTAGAAGCCCTGTTGAATGAAACTCGGATCTTGAATTAGGCGCTGGAGTTGAAAGTTTTGCGGGATCACTTCGAGTGTGATATTGTATTGCTTTTGCACATACGGAAGGAAGGGCCATTCCGGGCGAGCCATGATGGTTTTGCCGTCGAGTTCCTTCCATTCAGTGATCGGGTTGCTGGCTTGCAGCATCAGAGCGCTAGGATCTTGTTGGAAGACGGCTGCGATATTGATGAGTGGGGCGCCATTGGCTGTCGCCATGACTACACTGGTGCTGTCAGCCTGGCCGACTTGAGCGATGTTGGCGCCCACTTTGTTGAGAGAATAGGAGCCCGTGCCACCTTGAACCAGAGTGACGTCAAGGCCTTCATCTTCAAAGTAGCCGAGTGCCTTGGCCGTGTAGAGTCCACCATGTTCAGGTTCGGCCACCCAGTCGAGTTGAATGGAGAGCGGGAATAGACCATCCTCTGCGCTGCTATCTGCTTTGTCTGAACAGCCTAGATATGCAAGCAGCGAGGCCGTACAGAGGCTTAGGGAGGTGATTAATTGTGTTTTATGCATCATGTGGCTGGAGTTAGATTCAATAAAAAAAGGGCGGACGGAATAATCCGTCCGCCCCAGTTAGAAAAAATAGTCTGCTATTTTTAGAACTTATACTTTACAGACAGAGCGTAGGAAGGCTCGTCGGGGCCTTTGGTTCCGATTGTGCTCGAAGCGAAACCGGGATCGGCTCCTAGGTAGTATTCTTCGCCAGTTAAGTTCTCGACGGAGAATGTAATATCCCAGTTTTCACCTTCATAGAATACATTAGCACTGAAGATTAAGGAATCATCGGCCTTAAGTGTGCGTTCGTAGTTTATGTCGTATGAGTCGGACCAAACGCCACCACCGGAGAATCCAATGCCATTATCGAATTTGTAGATGCCGAAGAGTTTAATAACTGTTGCGGGCGATCCGGGAACTGTGTAGTCGGATACGCTCACATTATTAGTTGTGGGAGTGAATGTTCCCCCAGAGAGCGCAATCTCTTCAGCGGATAAAGCAGCTGCGCGGTAACCTGGGCCTTCAAGCAAAGTGACTTCCTGCCATGTGTAGGAACCGATGACTGTGAACGCTTCTGTGACTTGCCATGTGACCTCAGCTTCAAAGCCTTCGCCCTCGTAGTTATTAGCTGAAGCGGAGCGTTGGTTGAAGCCCGATTGCTCCCATTCGTAGTAAGCTAAGGAGGTGAAGAGTTTATTCTCGATCAAGGAAAATTTTACTCCGACTTCCTTAAGTATGGAATCGTTGAAGTTACCTTCGCTTTGAATCACACCACCTTGCGTGGGTGAGTAAGAGGTGCCCTCTTGGTAGGTTCCGTAGATGTTGACGCCATCGAAAATTTCGTAGTTCAGGCCGATCGCCCAATTTAAGTAATCGGATGTTCCGGACCCATCTTGGGCAGCTTGAATTTGAGCTGCGCTGGCTTGCTCCACTTCGCTTGGCATATCGACATCATAGTCAACATGGTCGCCACGAACACTTAAGTAGCTGAAGAGATCTTCTGTCCAGTGTGTTTCGAGTGTGGCGAAGAGCGAAGAGAACACACTTTCTGATTCTCGGCTAGCGTCAGGTGACCACAGGTTAGTTGCGGATCCTGTAGCGCTTTGTGGGCCAGTATAAATGACATCGTTCGGGGTGAGGCCTTGGGTGATGTCCGTGCGTTGGAAGGGCTCGGAATCATAGTCTTGCAGTTGCTTTGCTTCTGCATAGCGTAAGCCACCGCCTAGGCTGAGTGTGGAATTCTTAATGAGTGCGCGGTCACGCATCATGAATTTAGTAGCGAGAATCGTTTGCTCGGTGTCGATTGCGTAGCCGTATGTTGAGAACTTCGAGGTCTCTAGATATTCGGCGAAGTTCTTCCAAATGAATTCACGGTCAGGATTTGTTTCAATGACAACATCACCAAACCAAACGTAATCGGTTGAGTTTGCATAGTCTTCATCGCTCGCGAGCACAGTAGAACCGTCGATATTTTCGGTGAAGATTTCTCCGCCGGAGTTGATGTAATCTTCGGTATAACGATACTTCTCTTGTGCGACTGGAGTGGCACCAGATGTTCCGTAGGCAGTCGCTAAATCACCGGCATCTTCCAGGTCCAACATCAAGTCACGTTGGGCCGATGTTATGGTGCCATCTATGACGGCTTGATCAACAATACTCTTGTCCACCGCGAGTGCCCAAAAGTTGTCGACACCATATGCAGAGTAGTTCGTGTAATCAACGTCAGTTGCGCCACCCCATGTATTGGGGGCGTTAAGGTTTGGTCCCGCGAGGTCACGATCTGCATTGCCGCCATAAGCGCCGGAGGTGACATCGATTGGAGAACCGATGATGTAGTTTCCATTATCGATAAGATCTTGGGTGATGCGATTCCACCCTGCATTTTCATTCGACTTGTAGTCGAAATACTCACCGCCTGTGAAGACTTTGATGTTATCTTTGGGTTGAAACTTAATGGCGCCATACATCGAGGTGTAATCGTTGCTGACGTTGTCGTAGTAGCTGTCGGATTGCTGGCTTGTAACTGAAACGCGATAAGCGGCAGGCATTTCGCCAAGCATGATTGGACCGCCGACATCAAATTGCATTTTCAACATATCGTAACTGCCAATCTCGACTTCTGCTGAACCACGTGTTTCATCATAGAATGGGCTCTTTGGAATCAAGTTTACGAAACCACCTACTAGACTGGTTTCATACTCGGCTGGTGCGGGACCTTTGACTACTTCAATTGCTTCTAGTGAACCGAATGAGAGTGGCATTTCATTTCGATTATAGGCGCGTAGCATACCATTGAGGTAGGTGCCAGCAGCGATGCCGCGAAGTTGCGGTGTGCCTGCCACGCCATAATAGTTGGCTTGTTGTGTGCCGGCTCCAAACTTTTCGAGATCACGAAGGTCGTCGATGTTATATTGTTCGAGTAGTTCTGGTGAGAGTAGCGTCACTGAGCGTGGCACTTCCAGAATGCTGGTCGTGTCGCCGAATAATCCCGAAATAGCTCGATCCGTTGGTAGCACTGTATCGTTGAGTGCTGAAGCGCTTTCTTCTGCGATGAACATTTCCAATTCTGGAAGTTCTTCTGCCTCAGTGGCTTCTTGCGCTTGTAGCCCCGGATAAGCTAGCGGTGATAGGAACAGCATTGACAGCAATGCTCTGTTTTGCGTTATTTTCATGCGTGGTATGGTTGTTTTTGTGTTTAGTTTGTTGGTAGTCGAATCATCGTCACTCTAAGCAACAGCCATGCCACAATTTGATTTTTCTAATTTGATTGAACAAAAACGCTAATATTCGGTCAAATGCTAGCTTTAGTGTATACGGAAGGTACCTGAGATCAGTCTTTATGACTGGCTTGTATGTGTAGGCGTAGAGCTTATGGCGCAGCGTATTTCCATTTTATGTGCATTATAGAAGCAATTGAACGTGCGTGCGTACAATTTAGTTAGTCGCTTCCACCGAAGACGAGTAAGGGGCGTCGTGACTAGGCGATGCTCTGTGGGGCCCAGTTTCCATAGCTGCCAGGCTTGTACGTTTTCAACTTGCCTGGGTTCAATAGACCCTTGGGGTCGGCGAAGTCTTTGACTGCGAGCTTGGCGTCCAAGTCTCCGGTGTGGAGCCCCTCGTCTAGGAAAGGTGTGTGGGCTCCTGCGGTGGAGACGCCTTGGCTTTGCATGAATGCGCGTAACTCATTGAAGCGCTCTTCTGTGGTGAAACGGAAAATTGTTAAGCAGGCGAAAATGGGCTGGTCGTTGGTGTAGTCACGTAAAATTTCAAAGTGCCACCAGACCTCCTCAGGAAATTCGGCTTTGATCGCCTGCATCTGCTCTTTATAGCGTGTGCGGTCAAAGCGGTTGCCCATATAAGAGAAGCTGGGGTCGAATTTCAGCGCCCAGAGTGTGGTGTGGTTGTATGTGAAATCTGAATACATCGGTGCCTTGCGTGGTTCGTGGGGCTCAATGTCGTGCTGTATTTCGAGGCCGCGTTTGATCACGAATGCTTTGAATGCCTCAGATTGGCTTTCTTCTATTTCAAAAAAGATTAGATGTGCATCGCAACGTATCCATTTTTTGAGGCCCTTGAAGTAGCTCGGGATCGGCCATTCGTGCACGCTGATTAGTCGCTTGTTCCAGCTTTTGTCATCAGCGATCTCTGCGGCGAAATCCATTAGCTTCCACCAATCTTCGCTGACCACCATGATTTGTCGCCAATCGGCTTTGGGGGCGAGACGCAAGGTGATGCGGGTCGTGATACCGTTGGTGCCGTAGGTGTGGTGGATCTTGCGGGCCGCTTCCTCTTCCAGTCGGAATTTACGTGGTGGATCTTCAACGGTGAGCACCTCGGCGGTTTTAATGGTGCCGGCCTCTTGCAGTCGTCCCCAAGTGACAGAGCCGATGCCTCCGGAGCCACCGCCAATGTAGCCGCTGAGGGTGGAACGCACCCAAGTCGAGGGGTAGCTTCGGAGCTCCCAGCCTTCTTTGCGGACGGCGTTTTCCAATGTTTGGATACGGACGCCTGCTTGCGCTTCAACCCAGCCATCACCGATTTCGATAATTTCGTTGAGGCCGTTGATGTCGATCAATACGCCGCCTTCGAAGGGGGTGCATTGACCATAATTACCAGTGGCCGCGCCACGAATGGTGACTGGCACTTCCTCCGCGACGCAGCTGGCGATTACTTGCTCTAAGCTGGCTTCATCTTGAACCTTCACGACTGCGTCGGCTCGCTTACTCGCCAGTGACTCCTTCAAAAATGGGGAATACCATGCGTAATCGCGCGAGAGCTTCAAAGTCGAGGCTTCGCTAGTGATCAGTTTGTCTTCGCCAACGATATCTGCCAGTTTAGAGAGGAAGTCGGGTTTGAGCTTCATTATTTGCCTAGGTGCCGCTGGGCTAATTTTAATTATTTAGTGACCATTGCCTGAAGATCGGCGGGTAAGTATTTTGTAGGAGCTAAATCATGGGCGTCGACGGAGGTATCGATCACACCGACCTCAAGTAAGTTGTCGATGAGCCCTTGCATACGCTTTGGTTGAATGAGCCCAGTTTGATCCTCGGCTTCATTGCCCTCGATCAAGTGGTTTTCGATCATCGCCTTGACGCTATAATTGAGAAATTCCTCAGTCATCTTGGGGTGAAGTTGTGTGATGAGTGCATTGGCTTTTTCACGTGGACCCGCCATGTAGGATTTCCAACCTTTGTTGCTGGCTGCGACAAAGGCTTTGACGATTTCTGGGTTCTTTGTTGCATAGCCGCGGCTGGTAAAAATCACTCGGTATGGATCGTAACCACTGTCGGCGATCAGGAGCGTCTTTGCGTTGGCGCCTTCTTTTTTTATGTAGTAGGGCTCGTTGGTGATGAAGCACTGCTGCACAAAATTAACGTCCGCTAAGAAGCGGCTCATTCCAAAGTCGAGTGGGACTAAGTTGATACTGATGTCGAAACGTTTTTCCAGAAAGCGGATCATGGCTGCGCCAGGAGTGGCCATGACAGTACGCCCATCCAGATCTTTGAAACTGTTGATGCCGCTCTCCTCGTGTACGAGTAAGGCTTGTGGGTCGTGTTGCATGAGTGCGGATACGATCACGAGTGGGAGTTTATTGGCAGCATGCACAACGATGTCGTCTGCGCGGCCAATGCCAAACTCGACACTTTGACTGACTACTTTTTGGGTGCCCATCGCGTTGGGGCCACCTTGTTGAATGGTCACGTCCAGGCCGACTTCTTCGTAGTAACCTTCAACCACGGCTTGGTAGAAGCCACCGTGTTCTGCCTGTGCATACCAGTCGGTTTGCAAGGTGATGGGAATTAATCCATTTTCAGCAGTTTCTTTCTCTGTGCCACAGCCTGTGAACAGGAGACTGGCTGATAGAAGCGCGGCGAGTGGATACAATAGTTTATTTTTCATGATTAGAAGTGTTTTGAGATTATGTGTTTTCAACTTTGCGCGCCGAGTCGTGCCAGTCTTTGAGTAGATACCAGTGCAACCAATTGACACAGCCTACGAAGACGAAGCCTAGCATGCAGGCGACTAGGGCGGTGGCAAAAAGCTCTGGGATCTTGAGTTGCGAGTTGTAGAGGATGACCATGTAGCCGATGCCGCCGACGCCTCCTTGTGAGCTACCGGCAAATAAGTCGCCCGAGATTGCTCCGATCGGGGCGAGCGTGCCGGCGATTTTCATGCCTGTTAAGAAGTAGGGCATCGCGTAGGGCACTCGTAGGTGTAGGATTTCTTGCGCTTTGGTGGCATTGCTCATCTCGAAGAGATCGAGCAAATTACGATCGGTGGAGACGAGTCCCATTGTGGTGTTGGCCACGACTGGAAAGAAGCCGATCATAAATGTGATCGCTGTGATACTTGGCAGTCCTTGTCCCATCCATAGCACAAAGATCGGAGCGAGCACGACCACAGGCGTCATTTGCAGCACCAATACCCAAGGGTAGAGCGCTTTTTTGACCCAGACTGCGGAGGCGAGGAGCATCGAAAGCGCATAGCCAACCGAGACCGCGGCCACGAAGCCGATAAGTGCGGAGAGTGCCGTTTGTCTTGTCGACTGCCAGAGCACTTCGCGTTCGCTCCATAGAGCCGAAGTAATTTGATGCGGGAAGGGAATGATAATGCGCTGTACGTCGTAGCCTACCGAGCGGCCATACCAGTAGCTGATTAAATACCATACAGCTAGGATGATGGCGCCTGATGTGATAGGCAGTAAGGCGGATTGGATCTTTTTAGAAGTCGAGGCCATGATGTTTTTTAGTGTACGGTTCGGATGGCGTTAGAGACCTTCGCAACGTAGTTGAGATAGGCAGAGCCTTCGCGCAGTTCTGCGTTTCTTTCCTTGGGCAGATCGATTTCGATTACCTGCGAAATGCGACCTGGATTCGCGGAAAGTACGACCACCTTATTGGATAGGAAGACCGCTTCGGCCGCTGAGTGAGTGACGAAGAATGCGGTCCATTGGTCGCGGGCATGAATGCGTAGTAAGTCCTCGTTTAGATTATCGCGTGTCATCTCATCGAGTGCGCCGAAAGGTTCATCGAGTAGTAGCACGCGGGGCGCTAAGGTGAGCGCCCGTGCAATGGAGACGCGCATGCGCATACCGCCAGAGAGTTGCCATGGAAACTTGTCCAGGGCATGTGAGAGATTGACCAGTTCCAGCATCTTGCGCGCGGTCTCCACGCGGCGCTCTGTTGATTCGCCTCGAAGTTTGAGTGGCAATTCTGTATTTTGTTGCACGCGCTTCCAAGGAAGTAGATTCGCTTCCTGGAAAATAAAGGCCATTTCCTCGCGTGCATTTTTAGGATTCATCCCGTCCACCACGACTTCACCCTCGCTGAGTGAGTGGAGTCCAGCGATGATTTTGAGCAAGGTGGATTTGCCACAACCACTGGGGCCGACCAAACTAATGAACTCGCCCTTGGCTGCTTGAAAATTGATGTCTTCCAAAACTGTCGTCTCGCCGAACCGCTTGTGGGCGCCGGCCAATCGGACCATTGGAATATTATTACTGTTGGTAGTCATAGAGAGGAAGCGTCATTCACAGGGTTGGAAGTTTGAGCCGCGAGGGGCGCGCCGTGTCGTGGTAGACCGTCTGTCGGGCGCGCTTAAAGTGGCTTTGATTTAGGAGACCTAAACGGTCCGCCTTTGTGTTGGGATGGCGTGCGATCAGAGGGAAGGCTGAACTGGCGATGTCGAGTCGCAGCTGATCGCCTACCGGAATACAGACTGCGGTGGCATCAAACTTCAGCTTTAAGCTGTAGGCATTGTTCTCGCCAATGCGTTCCTGATTGGTTGATGCGGCAGCCATGCAGAGGAAGGTCGCGCTGCCATCGGGCTTGAGCCAAGAGAGGCGCGCGACGAAGTCAGTGGCCTCGGCAGTGGTGGCAACGCTGAGTTCTAATTCGGGCTGTCCGACGATTGTTTGTTCGCTGCTGAAGGGCGCGGTGTCGTAAACGAGGATGTTGTTACCTTGTTGTTGTGCCTTTAAATCTACCGGGCCCCAGACTGGAATGAAACCACCTGGAGCGCTCACGGGCACTTCTGGGTCGTAAGTGAAATGATCGGAGGGCGAGTCAGTTGTTGTATCAGGTAGGAGTTGGCCGTCGCCGAAGCTACTGTTGGCATTGCCGCCTGAGCTGAGGTAGTAGTCGATGCTGCCAGTATTGGGGGGCCAGTGCGCTGAGGTTTGCCAGCAGTTTTTGCCCAACACAAAGTATTGCACGCCTTGGTGTTTAACTTCGCCGCGGCCAAGCTGTGCATTGAAAAACTCAACCAGCATGGCGTCTGTGTCGATGCGTAGTTGATCGCCAAAGTCGCGGCCATTCATCCAACGTTCCCATGGAATGTGTTTCCATGGACCAAACAGAAAAAAGTCTTTGGACGTATCTTTCCTGCATTCGTAGGCAAGTGTGCTACCTTCGGAATAGTAGTCGTAATAGCCTGCCAAGTGAAAGACGGCGACCTCAGATTCGGCGAGCGCTTCGCTACAATCGAGTGCTTGCCAGTAGGCGTCCTTTTCAGAGTGCGCCATCCAATCGACGGCATAGTTGGGGATGTCCTCGTTGTTGAGCGGCTCGGCGGTCGCGAGTGGAAACTGATGTGTGAGCTCCTTAAAATTGGTGTAAGACTTTTCCAGTGCGGCTGCGCTCTCTGTGGCTCCGCGGCGCCATGCGTCTTCGCGCAACATTTGGTTGCCCCAGCTGAGTGTCGTGGCCAGGCGCAGGATGCCGTTTCTGTAGAACCAGCCATTGTAGAGGTCGGCCGCGGCCATGTGGGGCGCGATCGCCACCAAGGCGTCCGGCTTGGCCTTGAGCACCGCGAGTTGGGTGTATGCCTGATAGGAAAAGCCATACATGCAGACGCGCCCGTCGGCGCCGTCGAGTTGAGCGGCCCATTCAATCGTCTCGCGGCCATCGGCTGCTTCGTTGCGAAAGGTGTAGAAGTCGCCTTCGGATTCTCCACGGCCGCGGACGTCTTGAATGATGACAATAAACCCGGCTCGTGCAAAGTATTCAGGTTGTGCATACACTACAGTGGATGCAATCTCGCGTCCGTAGGGCTGACGCATTAACAATACTGGTTGCGCCTGTTCACTGGGGACTCGGTAGATGTCGCTGCTAAGTTGAGTGCCATCGGATAGCACCATACTTACATTGCGCTCCACCGAGACGTCGTAGTCTTGTGAATTCATTTTAAATAGATCGGCCAGGGCCTGCGAACGCAGGCCCTGTGCCGTGGTCGTTATGAAGCTGTGTGCTTCAGGGTAGTTTGCTTACTGACATCGTTATCGGCGGTGCTGCGTTCTGAGCTGGTAGGGAGAAGCCAGCACTGCCAGGCGATTGATGTTTAAACTTCTGCAGTCGCGAGTGGGTTATGTTTGTATGAGGCCATCTTGCCTGGGTTCATTAGACCCTTGGGATCGGCGAGATCTTTCAGCGCTTGCTTTTCCGACAGGTCGGGATGTGCGCCGCCTCCTTCCATCGTGTAGGTGTGTGGATTGGCCACAGCCACACCAATGGATTCGCAGTAGGCGATGATTTCGTTGAGTCGTTCTTCACTTGTGTAGCGAATCAATGGAATGCCCCCGATGGAAACGCCCGGCTTTTCGGTTCTGAATTTTGAATTACCGAGTGTCATTTCAATGTGTATCAATACTTCGTCGCCGTACTTATCTTTCAGCTTCTTGAAGTTGCCATTGAAGTCCTCGCCAAACCCGCACTGCAAATAGGTGATGCTCGGGTCGGCTTTAATCGCCCAGAGTGTGGTATGGTTCCATGTGTAGTCGGTGATGAACGGTGGCTTGGGGGGATTGCCAAATGGCTTGGAGAAAACATGTTCAATGCCCGCTGCCTTGGCCGAGGCGATAACTTTTTCCGCGCAGGCTTCGTCCACCATGAAGAAGGTGGTGTGCTTGTCCGCAGGTATATGCTTTCTGAGTGGTTTGAAGAAATTGGAGATCGGATTTTCAAACACGGATACCAAGCGCTTTGGAATGCTGTCGTCGCAGGCAACTTCGTAGGACCAGTCGAGCAGTTCCTGCCAGTCGTCGTGCACGAAGATTAGCTGCTCCCATGGGAACGCTTGAGCTAGGCGCATTTCAACTTCGACCATGATGCCAGTGGTGCCATAGGTATGGAGCGCTTTAATGGCATCGCGCTCTTCCAGCTTAATAAACTTTGGCTCGGCCTCCATGGTCATGATTGTGACCGATTTTACATTGTCCTTGTAGGCGATGCCGCCGTTCCTGATCGAACCGATACCCCCCGAGCCTCCACAGAGGAAGCCACCGATGGTACTGATGATCCAGGTCGAAGGCATGCAGGGCATTTCGTAGCCTTTTTCGCGGGCCGCGATCTCGATCTTGCGAATGGTCGCGCCCACTTCTGCATGCACGACGCCATCCACACTGAAGATGGTATTCATGCCTGAGATGTCGATGACCGCGCCGCCGTAGAGCGGGATTAGTTGGCCGTAGTTGCCGGAGCCACCGCCGCGTACGACGAGTGGAATGTTGTGCTCATAGAGGTAGGCGACTGCTTCTTTCAGTTGCTCTTTGCTTTTGACCAGCAAGGCCACTTCAGCGCGCTTGTCTTCAAGCATCTCCTTTAATACGGGGGAATACCAGTAGAAGTCCTTTGAGTATTTTTCGGTCTTTTTGCCGGTAATTACTTGGTCTTCACCTAGAATCGCTTGCAGCGCTTCTAGGTTTTCAGTCGTGACTGTGGTACTGGTTATTGGTGTCGAATCAATTGTCATTCTGTGCTCTTAGCATAATCATTGCCATTCGGGTGCACTGTGCTCGATTTTTTTATATTGTGGTTTTGTCGGATGCGAATCGCTCGGATAAAAATGAATTTCTGCGGTGCGCTGGTATGCACTATGCTAAGCGGTGGCATGCTATCTATTCATCTATTTAATCGATTGTGGCGTGTACGTGCATTCGTTCTTCCACTACTGTTGCCGTCGCTGCTTGTGTTGCTGTTGCCTGTCAGGGTGCAGGCCGCTTATGTTGATAAGGCTGATCTGACGGGTGATTTAATTGTGGAATTAGCCAGTGACCCTGCGCAGGATTTTGTCATACAGCGGGATGCGCTTTATGATATGGGGGTGAAGACTGAAGCGGTATATATTCCGTATCTGGATAGGCATATTCAGTGCACAGTCTTGCCGTTGTCGGCCTTGTTGGAGCAGTATCCTGAGTTCGATGCAGCATTTGCGTATTGTTACGATGGATACATATCTTATTACACGTCTGTGTTTATTGAAGAGTATGATCCTTATGTTGTGCTAGATTTCGAGGGGAATGAAAAAGGGGATATGCAGCTTGATGGCGCGCCTGATATGGGCCCATTTTATATTACTTTTGCGAAACAGTTGACTGCGGGATCGCAGGAGCTGCTCGACCCTGCGAATAAGCGGCCATTTGGTGTGTATAAGCTAAAGCTGGGCACTAAGCAGAGTTTAGTCGGGCCTTTATTTGAGGCACCCTTCGACACGATGGATGCGAGCGCTCAAGCGGGGCGTGAGATCTGGATGAATAATTGCATGAGCTGCCATTCCTGGGATCCTGTGGGGCCCGGTGGTAACCTTTCGAATCGAATTGTGAAAATTGTTTCGATGCACGCGAAATATAATAAACAATATTTTCACGACTTTGTGAAAGACCCTCAAGTGACGATGCCAGATTCAAAAATGCCGAAGCATCCCCACTATAGCGATGAAACCATTGAGCAAATCCGCCAATTCCTGACCCATGTTCCCAATTAATAAATTTGAATTTTTCGGTGCCGCGCTTGCGTTGAGCACTTCACTTTTTTGTAGTTGCGCCTCTTCTGAAAAAAGCGCCAACAGCTCCGCAGTTGCTTCGGTCTCTGAATTAACACCGGTACGCGTGCAGTTGGACTGGATTTATAATGCACAGTTTGCAGGCCTGTTTCAGGCGGTCGAGCAGGGGTATTATGCCGATGTTGGCTTCGAGGTCAGTATCCTGCCGGGTGTCGGCGCGGATGAGATTAAGCTGGGCGATACGCGTGAGCCAGTCTTTAGCTTCGGTTCGACCGAGAGCAATGTGCTGATTGGCAAAGTCGCCGAAGGGGCGGATGCGGTTGCGATCGGTGCGATGTTTCAAGATAGTCCGATGGGCTGGATGTATTTGAAAGAGGGGCCCATCGAATCCTTTGAGGATTTGGTCAAGGTGCGCGTGGGCATTCATGCCGATGGTGCGCGAGTCATCGCTCTGCTGCTGGAGCAGCAGGGGGTGGATGCCAGTGAGCTGGAGACTTTTGCCGCTAGCTATGATCCTCAGCAGCTCTTAGATGGTAAGGCCGATGCGTTACAATGTTACTATATCGATGAGTTTGTGAAACTGGAGCAAATGGTCGGCGATCGTGCGGGGGTTTTTCTGGCGCGTGACTATGGCTACCGTGCGTATTCGCAAGTGATGTACACCTCCGGACTGACGGCTACGGAGCATCCGCAAGTTGTGGCAGATTTTTTAGCCGCGACCAAGCGCGGATGGGAATATGCCTTCGCGCATCAGGAAGCCACGATTGATTTGATTCTTTCGAAGTATAATCCACAGCTCGAGCGTGACTATCAGATTCGTTCGCTGGCAAAAGTTGAGGAGTTGATGGTGCCTGAGCCAGGAGCCTTATTCCGTCCGATGGACCCCGAAGTCTTGAAGGCAGGCCAAGCGCACTTGTTGAAATATGATTTGATTCCAGATGCAGTCGATATCGATGCGCTCTTGGTGCAACAATACCTCCCTTAATGATCCCCAATGACTGAAAGTATTTTAAAAAATGCGCGTATTCCGCGCAGTCTCTCACCTTTTCCTCAAGGAGAAAGTGTACTCGTTGATTGTGATATCCGCATACAGGATGGCTTGATCACAGCTGTCGATCCCGCTGGTTCAGGCCATGCCAGTGAAGCAGCCTCGGTGAATGACTTGCAGGGGCGCATTGTGATGCCCGGCTTCTTGGATGCCCACGTGCATATTGATAAGGCCTTTACCTGGGATCGTGCACCTAATGTGCGTGGCGAGTTCTGGGATGCGATTGAATTGCTCAGTAAGGATAAGGAGAATTGGACCGCCGAAGATCTCTATCGGCGCGGGACTTTTGCGCTTCGTTGTGCTGAGGCGCACGGAAGCGTGGCGCTACGCACCCACGTCGATACGGGGCTGGATTGGGGCGAGGTCAGTCATGATGCCATGCAAGCCCTACGCGAAGAGTGGGCGGGCCGGATCGATTTACAGACAGTCAGTCTGTGTGGGATCGAGTCCTACCAGGAACCTGCCGGTCGGCGCATTGCGGAGTGGACGCTGAAGCATCCGAATGCGCTGCTGGGAGGGATGCCGCAAATGAATCCGGACTTGGATAAACAGTTGCGCTACTTTTTCGATCTCGCAGCCGAGATGGGCGTGGGTGTTGATTTACATGTGGATGAAAATGGCAATGCCGAGGCGGAGTGTTTGCGGCATATTGCTCAGATTGTTTTGGAGAAAGAATTTCCTTACCCTGTCACTTGTGGCCATGTTTGTAGTTTGGCGGTGCAAGGTGCGGAGCGTGCGGCATCCACGATTGATCTGGTGCGGGAAGCCGGAGTGCAGATTATTTCGCTGCCACTGTGTAATTTGTATTTGCAAGGGCGCCCTACGGAGACGGGGCACCGCGGTACGCCGCGCTGGCGCGGGGTGACTCTTTTACATGAATTGCATGATGCTGGTGTGACGACGGCTTGCGCGAGCGATAATGTGCGGGACGCCTTTTACGCATGGGGTGATTTTGATATGTTTGAAGTCTTTACGCAGAGTATTCGTATCGCTCATCTTGATACAAAGCCTGCTGCGGCTTGTGCGATGGTGACTTCCGGACCAGCGGCGATTATGGGGCTTTCTCAATACGGTAAAATTGCAGTTGGCATGGATGCCCGAATGGTTGCTTTCGCGGCGAAGAGTTTTAATGAGTTACTTTCGCGCCCCAATCAAACACGCGAGTTGATCGGTTATCATTCAGATGCGAGCAGTGTGCCTGCATACGATGAGCTCTGATGCATTTGGTATACTTTTTATCTTTCGCGGCCTGAATGTGAACTTGGCTTTGATTTTGCTAAGAGGTCTGCATGATACTGATTCGACTATCTAAAATTGCGCTCGTACTCTCGGTTGCGTTCTTCCTATTCCTTGTAGTCCTTAATAATATTACTGACTACGGATCCAACTATCTCTTCGTTGAGAACGTGCTCGGCATGACGACTGTCTTTGAGGGGAATCAACTGATGTGGCGTGCGATTGACTCGCCTGCGATTCATACCATCTTTTACTTCTCAATCATTCTCTGGGAAGCATCCGCGATGTGCCTCTGTATCTTTGGCGGCTTTCAGTTATTCAAGCGCTTGAAGGGGACTAAGGCCGAATTTGAAAGTGCTAAGCAATTCGCGATCGCGGGTTTGGTTTTGAGCATGTTACAGTGGTTTATCGCATTTATTACTGTGGGCGGTGAGTGGTTTACCATGTGGCAATCTCCGAGCTGGAATGGGCAGGACGCCGCTTTTCGCATGTTTGCCTGTATCGGCATCGTCATGCTGTTTCTTTATCTGCCCGAGTTCGGGGAAGAGTCAGAAAGCTAGGCACGCGCCATGCATTATCAGGATTGTATTGTTTTTCACGGACCCGAAATGGCTCCGATGCGTTGCGCGTCTTTCCGTGCGGAGGGGGACCGAATCGTTGAGATGGACCTCATCGAGCCGGTGCAGCGCATTGAGCATGGAGCGATTGTGATCATTCCCGGCTTGGTGAATGCGCATACGCACATGGGCGACAGCTTTATTCCAGATGGCGCGACTGGCTTGACCTTGGAAGAGGGCTTCTTTCGGCCAGATGGTTTCAAGTATCGCGAGATTGCGAAGTTGGATCGCGCGTCGCATGTAGACTTCATTAGCGATGCGCTTAGCTACATGGCATGCAGTGGCACGGTGGCGCATTTTGATTTCCGAGAGCAGGGAGCCGAGGGCGCGACACGCTTAAGAGAAGCCAGTGATCGCACGGGTGTGCGGTCAGTCATCCTCGGGCAGTTTGATAGTGTACCTTTTGATCTCGCAGCTTTGACTCGCAACACGGCCGATTTCGATGCTACGGCAATGAATGAGTTACGTGAGCTATTGGAAGTCGCCGATGGTTTCTCCGAGAGTACGATGAACGACCTGACCGATCCCGCGTGGCAGAGCGTGCGCAATTTAACCCATGCCATGGGCAAAGCGCGTGCGGTGCATTGTTTGGAGAATGAGGGCTACCGTGAGCTTTCATTGCAGCGGACGCAGCGTGGGGACTTGATTCAAGCAATCGAGTTGTACCAACCGGATCTGATTGTGCATCTAACAGTCGCCAATGACGCCGAGATACAATTGCTGGCAGATTCTGGAATCACTGCGGTGTTGAACCCACGTGCCAATGCGAACCTTGGGCTGCCGCTACCGCCTGTAGCAGAATTAATGGATGCGGGCGTGAACCTATTGTTAGGCACTGATAATGGCCTGCTGAACAGTCCCAGCATGTTGGCTGAACTTGATTTTACCTATAAGCTCGCCAAGAGCCAATATGGTGATGCGCTGCGCCCCGATCCGGCAGAAATTTTAAAAATGGCCACTTCCAATGTCTCTAAAACACGCTGGGGACAAGAACTGCCGGGCGCACTCGAGCTGGGGAGTGTCGCCAATTTTACGGTCTTAGATTTTAATCAAACGCATCTGCGACGAAGTGCACACCTCGTCGCTTCTGTGCTCACCCGTGTCACTCCCGAAGACGTGCTACAAACTGTGCGCGCCGGGAAAGTGATCTACCAACACAATTAATATGAAACATTACCTTTATGAAGGAAACGACGACTTCGCCTGGCATGCCAGGCGCTGGCCGCAATTTGATGAATACGCATCGCCCGAGCAAACGCTTGTGATACTACCCGTTTACTCGATTGCCGACTGGTGCATGGGGCGTCCCATGGATTCGGAGGAAGTCGTGGGCTCAGTCGTCTTAGACCAGGCACTGGAAGCGACGCGTGAGGAATTGACGGCTTTAGTGCTACCACCGATTCGTTTCACGCCGCGCCAGTCGGTCGGCACGCAATTTCACTTAGACATTGAGCTCGCGCATCAGATGATAATCGAGACGATTCGCTCGGCGGCAGTGCCTGGCTTTAAGCGCTTTGTTTTGTTCAACACCAGTCCATTTCTTGAAGAGTGGATTGATGTAGCCGCGCGTGATCTGCGGGTGGTGCATGATTTGCAGATTTTCTGTGTCAATCTCTCTGGTGTCGGTCTCGACTTCCATCCCATCCGTGGTGGCGATCTCAGTGGTCTCGATTCGATTCTGACTGAAGTGCTCGGCGAGGCGGCAGAGCCATCCGATGCGCAGCTAGCTCAGACGCTGGACGCGATTCCACGATCCGTGGTGAAAACAAATGATCCATTGGGTGCACATCCCGAAGGTGCTTCGGTGCTTTTGGGCGAAGTGGTTGAATCGACTGCGCGCTTGTTGCGCGAAATCGATACGCACGCGCCCTTGCAAGATTATGCTTTGAATAAGGAGGAAACAGAATGAGTTGGCCCAGTTATAGAAACCGTTATTTGCCTGCGATGACACGTGGGGCAATCGATACATTGCCGAATAAGGACAAAGCCTTTGTAGTCTTGCCAACTGGAGCGATTGAGCAACATGGTCCGCAACTACCTGTAGGTGTGGATGCACTGCTCGGCCAGATTTATCTAGACCGAGCGATTCCACTGCTGGCAGAAGATGCCCCCGTCTATGTGGCTCCGCCGATTCAGGCTGCCAAAAGTAATGAGCATACCGGATATCCAGGCACCTTGATACTGCACCGCGAATCGCTACGACAATTGATTGTGTCTGCGGGACGTCAGCTTTCGGAGTGGGGATTCAAGCGTATGGGCGTTTTGAATACGCACGGTGGCAATATCTCAGTGATTAAAAGTGCACTGCGTGAGTTGAGTTTAGACTATGGCATGGAAGTGCAAGTGCTCTCCTCTCCCTACGAAATTGATATCTGTGCACGTGAGCGCGCCTACGGCATACATGCCAATGAGGTCGAGTCTTCGCTGATGTATGCGACCACCCCTGATATGGTGGACCCCGCGTCCGCTACCTGCTGCTGGACGGGAACTCTGGACGATCCTAAGATCTTAAAATCTGAATTCGCACCCGCGACCTACGCTTGGAAGACTTTAGATATATCACGTTCCGGAGTGGTGGGCGATGCCACCGTGGCCACCCGCGAGAAGGGCGAGCTCTGGATCTCACGCGCCGCCGAGGCCCTCGCCGCGCGACTCACCGAATTAGTCAGTTAAACTGAAGACCTCATTATAAAACCTATGAAACCTAGCATCACACGCACTGCAGTCCTGCTCGCTCTAGCGACAGGATCCATCGTTCACGCCTACCAGGTCCGCTCCGATATGATCCTCACTATGGCGGATGGGCAGGCGACGGTGATTGATGGTTATATGGAAGTCGGCGAAGATGGTCGCATCGTCGCGATCGAGGCGGGTGAGCCACCGGCATCTTCCTCCGAGGAGATCGTCGACGCGCGTGGGCGTATTGTGATGCCCGGTTTTGTTTCGGGGCACAATCACTTGTGGCAAAGTGCCTTTCGTGGACTTGGCGCGGATCAAGAACTCTATGGCTGGCTGAAGAGTCTACATTGGACCTTCGGCCGGCATTTTGAGACCGGCGACATGTATGCCTTTACCTTGCATGGAGCTCTCGATCAGATGGTCAATGGCATCACCACTACGCTGAATCATTCGCAAACAATCGCTCCCAGCTATGAGGATTATATGGAGCAATTTGCGGCAGAGGTGGATGCCGGACAGCATTTCATCTACAGCTATGTGCTCGATTCCGATGAGCCCGATGTTGAGGCTCGTAAAGCAAAACTGGTCGATTTGATTGCAGAGACCGAGGCTCTGCCCGACGGGCATCCGTGTCTGGGTTTTGGCTTACATGGAGTGGGCATTTATCGCGGCGCCGATAAAATGAGTGAAGAAGTCTCCGTGGCTAAAGAGTTGGGGCTTGATATGCAGGTTCACTACCTGGAAGAGAAAGCAGAATCACTTAAATCCGGACAATCTAACTTCCAGGTGATGAAAGAGGGAGGTGCCGTCTGGGATGGCCTGGTATATGCTCACTTTATACATGTGACGGATGAGATCCTTAATGTGTCGGCTGCGGCAGGTGCGAAGATGATCTGGAATCCACTTTCGAACGGACGTTTGGCTTCAGGCCTGGCGGATGTTCCACGTTATATAGATCAGGGGTTGCAAGTCGGCCTGGGGGTGGATGGCGCCGCCAGCGCCGACATTGCGGATCCCTTTCAGAATATGCGAATGGGCATGTATGCACTCCGTATGCGTGATTCCGATGCCGGAATCATGAGCTGTTATCAGATCTTAGAGATGCATACCTTGAAGACGGCCGAAGTGCTGGAAGTTGAGGATCAAGTCGGCAGTTTGGCACCGGGCAAGTATGCGGACTTTTTAATCATCGATCCCGTTTCTCCGGTCTTTGACCCATACGCTACTTTAGTTTTTGCCAGTGATGCTTCGAATATTGAGAGCGTTTGGGTGCGCGGTGTGAAGCAAGTGGAAGCCGGTGAAGTCTTGAAACATGATCTGCCCGAATTGCGTACTGAGGTCGCAGAACGCGTGGCACGTATCGCAGCGGCAGCGAAGAATACCAAGCCTGAAGATCACATGTAGGCGTGAGTCATTTTTCACATTACACTCTTTAAGTCGCATTGACTGTTTTGTTTCAAATAACTGTAAGATTTTGATTTGTATTAATATTTAAGTCTAATTACGTATTTAGATCGAAATGAACCCGCAAGCCAACCAATAGCATGTGTGCCAGTGATGCCATTTTGAAAGGAAACGCATACAACAGCTCCTCGTGGATGAACCCTCCGTGTTGTCGATTCACTGTTTCGTTTCTGTCGAATCGCAGAAGATCGCAGGAGCGTAGTCTTCAACGGCGTATTCGATTTTCACGCTCAATGAGATTGATCTTTAGATGAAGTAAAGTTGACTGATAGCACCCAAGCACAATGCCCGCCTCGAGAGTGCTTGTCCCTGTAAACCGATGCGAACCAACGAAACCCAATCCGCAGCCCGCATGCCGACTCCGGTATGGATGCGACCATTGCAGCTATGTGCGGGAGTTTCTCTCAAGCAACATTCCAATTGGCAAGGTAAGTCTGCGCCGGGCGCGTTCAGCGATCCGTGGGAAGTGCAGTATGATTACGAAGACAATCTCCTTCTCAGCGAGCGCCGCTTCCGTGTGAATGACAGCTATAACGCACGCCAAACCAAGACGCTCAACCGTCGCCTCGACAATAGCACCCCGTATCGTGATCCCCGCGGACGCCTTCTCCGCAATGTGCAAACCGCCAACGGGCAACCGCTTCTCAATGAAACCCTCGCCTGGTCGGACGATTCCAAGTTGGGAGCCTACAGCCTCGCGCGCGGCGCAGGCACTGGCAGTGCGTGGGACGACTTTACCGACAGCCGCAGCCACACCTACGACCCCGACAATCGCCGACTCGAAACTGAAAGTTTCTTGCCAAGCCCCGGCGGCAGCACCCGCACTTTCAATTACGACTTCGATAGCGACGATCTCGGCGTCCGCGTCAAAGCCGCGCTCGACAATCCTGCCAATACCGCATGGGAAGTTTCCGATCCCGACACCGCTGGCCTCGACGCTTTCATGCGTATTGTGGCTGAAACCGCCCAGCCCGAGGAGCGCAGCTTCACCGTCAGCGGCAGCAGCACCGGCCCCGGCATTTTCGAACTGTTCCTCGGCGAAGGAGCCAGCCCATCGACCTTTGAGTTTTTGCAGACTATTGATCCGGATGTGGATTACGGCGACGGCACTTGGAGTATTCCACTCACACTCGAAGCCGGGCAATACACCCTCGAAGCACGTGGCACGCACTTGCATCCCGATTCCAGCTATCAGGCGACTGACAGCAGCACTTTCACGGTGGCCGCGCCCGATCCCGCCAGTATCACGACGACCTACGATGCTCACGGGCGGGTCGAAACTCGCAGTTGGGCGAGTGGCGATGTCGTGCAAACCTTCAGCTGGGATGGACAAGGTCACTTGCTCTCTATCACCCAAGTTGACAGCGGAACCACTGAAACAGTAGGCAGCTACATCTGGACTGCACAATATGACGGCTTCGGACGTCGTTTCCAGACCGATTACTCGCCCGAAGGAGCCAACGCGATCACGATCGAAAAGAACCGAATCAAAACATGGTTCGATCCTCAGGTCGAATATATGGTCGCCGCCGTCGAGCATCACGGCAAACGGGAATGGATGGTGCACGGTCCCGACTTGGATACTGGCTACGGATCTTTCCAAGGGCTTGGCGGTCTGGAAGCTTTGGTGGACGAAGTCACTGGTAAAACGACGCCGATTATCGACACGGTTCACGGACACGTCGTCGCCACCATCGACCTCGGCGTCATCGCCAACGCAGCTGACGATACACTCATTTACAAAGAGCAGCAGTTCGGCGGATATGGCCCATTGCCCGGATCACAGCAACAGCCGCTCGAAGTCACCGAAAGCTTGGCTGAATCTCTCGGCTGGCAAACTCGCTGCATTGATCCGACTAGCTTCTTCAGTATGGGGGCGCGTAGTTATGATCCGCTTAGCGGACGCTTTCTTTCCGCGGATTCATTCGGACATGGTGCGACGCCTGATCTCTACAGTTACGCCGGAGGCGATCCAATCAACTTTGTCGATCCGACGGGACGGAAGCGCCAAGAAGGCATTGATCCGACTGGGAAAGACCCGAATCACGACCAAGAAAATTCTGGTATAGGAGATCATCTACCCGGTGGAGCAATTGGTCTTGGAGATGAGCTTAATTTAACCGGTGATTTAAGGGATGAATACATACAGCGAGCCCGTGAACTGGCCCCAAGTGATGTCGAAGGACGTAATGCTTTAAAGACTGAAATGAGGCAGAGGCAAACTGCCTACGGTAAAGCCGCGACAAATCAGATATTAAAGCAGAGAAGCCAAGAAGGGCATGTTTCGACTAATAGTAATGCTACTAGAACGAATTCTGCTGTGAATAGTAAAGCAGCACTGCTCAAAAATGGAGGTAAAGTGCTTGGGGTTGCTGGGGTGGCTGTTGAAGTTGTTAATGTTGCTACCGCACCTGAAGGAGAAAAGGGGCAAGAAGCGGCACGAGCAACTGGTCGAATCGCGGGAGGGTTGGCAGGTGCAAAGCTGTTGGCTCCAGCAGGTGCAGCTGGAGGTCCATGGGGTGTCGCAGGCGCAGCATTTATTGGCGGCGTAGGCGGATCTATTGGCGGGGAGAGCTTTGTTGATGCTATAATCAACAACGAGGGAACTGGAAAGCCATATCGTCACGAACCGACATACTGTTTTGTTGCTGGAACTAAGATCATAATGTGGGATGAGACCGTTAAGAATATTGAAGATTTATCTGTTGGTGATACCGTTCTCTCGTGGGATGAGGAAGGCCTTCATCTAGTTGCTGGGCAAGTAGTAGAATTGTTCAGCCCAGTGCATCACAATTTTGCTTTGTTAACATTTGAAGGTTCTCATACTAAAAATACTCTTGATCACCCATTCTATGTTAAGGGCAAGGGATGGTGTTCAGTTCTACCTGATTTAACTAAAACTCGATACCGCGTATTTGATGATACGGAGATTTCGAAGTTAGAAGCTGGTGATGTTTGCTACATGTTAGTCGATGGAAAGCTAGAGGAAAGCAGCATAACCTCTATCGTAGTTGAGGAGGAAACCTTGCAAACATACAACTTTAGAGTAAATAAGTATCATACTTATTTCGCGAATTTTATACTCGTTCACAATAAATAATAATCAAAAATTGATGGCTCATAAACACATGGACGAAGTTATTCTTTTAGCTGAATATACAACTTCAGAGGGGCCAATGATTGATGATCATTTCATCTATGCCCTCTTTTCTGATGGCAGAGATAAGAGCTTTCCTGTCGAGGATCTTGATAAGCCAAGCTCCGAAGTAAAAGCAATCGAAGAAGCTCTTGATATTCCCATCGAATGTAAGCTATGCAATCGGACTGACTTTTGCAGTAGAGCAATATACCCCCGCGAATTATCTGAATCGGAAATTTTTCAGATTGTTAAAAAAGAAAAGAATAATTCGTTTCTTCAACGAGTGCTGTCAATTGTTGGAACTGAAGTTGCGTTCACAGAGGAAGTAATGGATCTATTGCGCTGTAAAGGGATAATTGACCAAGATGGCTATGCCCGCCCTAGGCTTTAAGGCTTCGCGAAGGGGTCATTTCTATCCGTCGATCAACTACAGAACTCAGCAACAGGCGTCCACTCGCCTCGCGGCTCTCCCTCTTGAAAGAAGGCACAGGCCAACCATAAGCACGGGGACAGATCGCATGCCAAAACGGATGAAAAGATGTAGTTTGATGCAGCTCCTTCGCGAGAGAAGTTCTGTTGTTTTGGAGTCACCTAATCGCTTGATTCACTTTGAGCCCGAGGAGCTCATCGGCGGACACTTTGAAAATGTTGGCGAGCTTGATCAGCGTATCGGTTCGGATACTCGAAACCTTCCGTTCCCAAGTCAGCACGGTTTGCTGTGTCACGCCGAGCATCTGCGCGAGCTCAGTTTGCGAAATGCCGGCTTGCTCACGTGCTTGCATGATGCGTTCGCCGAGGGCGGTTCGCAGCTTGGTGGTGGGTCTTCCTTTGCTTGCCATGCCGCCATTATACGGCGGTTCCTCGAAAAATAGCATTTGAGATACAGAATTTGCTTGCGCGATTACAGGCATAAATCTGTAATTGATTGCATCAAGATAAAAATGGCGAAAGGCCATTTTTGAACTTGACCGCCAAAACGCAAAAAAGGCCAGCGGCTCCGTCTGGAAAACTTAAGCCACTGACCTTTAACAATTAAAAAACTGTAG
>CEUD01102489.1_pt1 | contig 34539 bp, 37 predicted proteins | sample 356481 | NCBI WGS metagenome assembly CEUD01 (sample SAMEA2623314, study PRJEB7988) | marine metagenome | isolation source: saline water (ENVO:00002010), including | reverse complement strand
CCGCTGGTTGTGGCCAAGTCTTTCGTGGAGCAAAGCAGCTCAGCGGACCGGATCACCCTTTTGGAAGGCAGCTTTTTTGATACGGATATCGGGACCGGGTACGACGTTTGCCTGATCTCAGGGGTTGTTCTGATCTCACCGGAAGAGGATTGCCGAAAGCTTTTCAAGCTTGCATTCGATGCTCTGGAATCGGGTGGACTGGTGGTCGTTCAAGACTATATGCGCCTGGAAGACAACCCGGCTCGCCAGCGCCTCGACACCCTGGAAGACCTGTACGTTTTGGTTGTTTTCAACCCTGGCGCTGGCGACCGTGAGGGCGCCGAAGTCATGTCTTGGCTTGAAGAAGCCGGGTTCATAAACCCGAAATCGGTCCCTCTTCCTACACAACTGGGCCTGATCACCGCGGAAAAGCCGCCCGACTTATGACCGGCTAGCTGTTATTCTGCGCGCAGTCCCTCGCGCACCAGCCGGGGCAGCACCTCATCGCGGAAATACGGGAAATGGTCCAAGTAGTTGGTGAATCCCATGGCCAGCGCCGATATACCACTCTCAGATAGGCGCTTCATCATCGCAACGACGTCGTCAGGGTCGCCGATGATCGGCGATGCTCCGTTGCCTCCGGCAGCTCGGATCAGTGCCGCTTGGACCGCTTCTTCCGGCATGCCTGGTTTCTTGATGCCGCGCCCCACGATCATGTTCTCAGCGGCATCCCAGTCGGCGTTCTCGACCGCGTAGTAATGGAAGTATTCTTCCGCTTCTTTCTTGGTCGGACGGCACACCAAGGCTACGTTGGAGAATATGTTGATGTTCCGGTTGTAGGCGGCGGCCATGGCTTTCAGCTCTGAAACATTCTCTGGCACTTCATCAAGCTCGGAGCGTAGATTGGTGAACATAACGTCGGCGTTCCGGGCAGCATAGTCCCGGCCACGGGGAGAGTTTCCGGCGCAGACGATCATGGGTCGGTCGCCGCCATAGGGCTTGGGGCGCACGTCGGTCTTGTGGACCTGGTAGAATCTGCCGTCGTAATCGAAGGGCTTATCGGTGGACCAGGCCCGGGTGATGATATCGACCCACTCTTGCCCCTGTTCGTAGCGGTCTTCATGTTGGGCTAGGTTGACTCCCAGCATGTCGAACTCGTCGTGGTTCCAGCCGCAGACGATGTTGAGGCCGAACCTGCCTTGGCCGACATGATCGGCAGTCACCATCTGTTTAGCGGCGGCGACCGGGTTGAAGAGGGACACGTGGACCGTCCCGAAAGCCACGATGTTTTGCGTGCTGGCCAATATGCCCGTCGCCCAGGTCATTGTCTCAAAGTTGGCCGCGTTGTGGTCGGTAACCCCGCCGTACCCCTTCCAACGCCCCAGAGGCAGCATGAAATCCATGCCGGCATCGTCGGCCATGCGGGCGAGCTTCTGGTTGTTCTCCCAACTAGCATCCCACCGCTCGGGTACCGTGGTTATTGCAAGTCCGCCGGAGCAGTTCGCGCCAAAAAGACCGAGACCTAGTTTGTTGCGGTCTAGCTGTTTCCTGGATTCCATAGACCTACCGCTCATGTTTGTCATCCTTCATCGCCGGAATTTCGTAAAATATATCAACAGGAATCACTTCCTGAAACCGGCTTCAAACCTAGATGACACCGCTTTGAGATAAGTCTTGCAGCGCCTGGGTTTCAAGTCCCAACAGGTCGCCGTAGACCAAATCATTATCGTGCCCCACTGGCACCGAGCCGCGCCAGATCTTGCCTGGGGTTTTTGAGAATTTGGGGACCACGCCAACCCCTTTTACGGTCTTCCCCAGTTGCTCGTCTTCCCACTCCACATGGACGCCCCGAGCTTTGTAATGGGGGTTCTCCGCCATCTCCTGGGCGTTCATTATCTTGCTGCAGCCAATCTGGGCGTCGTTCATGGCATCAACGACCTCATCCATGGTGCGCTCTTCCACCCAACCCCGCAGTATGGCGTCGAATTCGATGCCCTGGGGAGACTCGACCTCCCGGCGGGCCGATATCCATTTCTCGTCCTCTGGGTTCAGGCCCAGTACCCGGCACACGCGGGAGTAGACCACCGGCCCGATGGCGGCGACCACAACCCAGCCATCCTTGGCCTTGAACGTGTCCCATGGTTGGGCATTGCCCGCCTTGTTGCCCGCCCGTTCCCTCACCATCCCCAACTCGTTGTAGGCCACCATCGTTCCTGCCAGGATGCGGTGTACCGCCTCGTACTGGGCCAGGTCAATCACCTGTCCTTCCCCGGTCTTCTGCGCGTGGATATAGGCCGCCAGCGACGACCAAAGGCAGAACAACGCGGTGATGTAGTCGGCCGTCCAGGGGACGGCTCTCGAAGGCGGTTCGGGGTCGGGGCTGCCCGCTAGGTTCATCATCCCGCCAAAGGCCTGGGCCGTGAAATCGTAGGAGGCGCGTTTCACGTATTCCGGGTCACCGTCCTGCCCAAATCCGGAAACGTGGCAGACCACGATGCTGGGATTGGCCTCTAGGATGGCCGCGTCACCCAGCCCCCATTTGTCGTAGGTTCGGGCCTTGGAACTCTCCATCCAGATGTCGGTGCGGCGAATGAGATTGAGAAATATCTTCTGGCCCTCGGACGTGCTGAAATCCAGGGTCGTGTAGTAGGTGTTGCGGCGGTCCTGCACCCAGGAACTGGCCACCTGCTCGCCGTCGGGGGCCTCGATGGGAAACTCGGCATGCCGCCAGTCCTCACCGCCTCCAGGCCGCTCGATGTGGATGACCTCGGCGCCCATCTCGGCAGCCATGCCGGCGGCCACCGGTTCGGCCACGATAGAGCCAGTGGAGAGAACACGAACGCCCCGCAACGGGCCGAATTGTTCCAGTAATAAAGAAGGTCCCTGTGGCGCCATTAAAAGCCTCCCTTGCTAAAAGTGGACGGAGGTAAAGGTAGACAGGTCCAGGACCTGGGCGCTCTTGCTATCCGGACCCAGTTCCAGGATGGCCACTTGGCCCAGGCGGTTGATCTGTTTCGGCAGGCTGGGGCTGCCGGGGTTCAGCATCAAGACCCCCTGGAATTCCTCGACCACCGGGTAGTGGGTGTGGCCGAATACCACGATATCAACTCTGGTGCCAAACACCTTTTCAAGGGCGGATGTTAGATCGGCATCCTGGGGAAAATGCTTCGAGAGGGGGGTGAACTCGGTGACCTCTTGCGCCATCCCAGGTACCAGCAGGTCGTGGATTATGCCGACAGTGTGACCTTCAAGCTCAATGACGCGGGCCATGTCCACCACGCGGGGATCGTCTTTGAAATGAGCGTCAGCGCCCAGTTCAACAGCGTATACCGGAGCAATCTCTTCCAACCAATCGAGGCAAGAGGGCTGGTAGATATCGCCCGCATGGATGATCACGTCGACTCCCTTGAAGGCGGAGGCCACTTCCGAGGGGGGCTCCGCTCCCACGCTGGGGTTATGAGTGTCCGAGATCACGCCAACTCTCATTCATCAATCTCCACTAGAATCATGGGTACAAATGGCTCCCGGTATTCTACACGCAATCGGGATGCGCACCGTTGGTACAATCCCCGGTGGAACATTACGACCCATCCGATTTAAGATTACCCAACGTAAATCAAACCAACTTTAGCCCGACCATTAGGAGATCAAACAGATGTCAACGCACAACAACACCCCGCGGCCCTGCATGGCCATCGCAAACCAGCAACTGACTCTGGACCAGGTGCAGGCGGCCATGAAGGCGATGATGGAGCAAGCCCAGGCCACGTCCGAGACGCCGGTCTGCATGGCCATCGTCGACGCATCGGGGAATATGGAAGCCTTCGCCAAGATGAACAACGCCCGGGTGTTTACCCGCAGGCACGCCGTGCGCAAAGCCTACACCTCCGCGATCCTGGGCATCAACAGCGGAGACTGGGGGCAGAACATGTCCAACATAGGCCAAAGCGTTAGCGAGAACGGCGACCCGATGGTCACCTACGAGCAGGGCGGCGTCTCTATCATCAAAGACGGCATGATTTTGGGCGGCATCGGCGTGGGCGGGATACGAGGGCACAACGCCGACGAAGAACTGGCCAAGGTCGGCTTGGCGGCGATGGGACTCTAAGCTTCCGGGTTGGGCACGTCGCCAGTGATGCTCTGTTCTACCAGGGTATCGATCTCGCTTGCCGAGAGGCCCAACAAGCCGTTGAAGACCTGGTAGTTGTGCTCACCCAAACCCGCTGCCGTAACTGTCGTCTGCCGGGGGCTCTTGGACAGCATCCACGGAAGGGTAGTTTGCATGTAGCGACCAGCCTCCGGGTTGTCGACCACGTCCCAGAACCCACGGGCTTCCAGGTGGGGGTCATTGATGGTCTCGCTGCCCTTCAGCACGGCTCCGGCAGGAACGCCGTCGGCCTGAAGCAGGTGCATGGCCTGGTAGTGGTCGCGCTCCCCTGTCCAACCAGAGATGATTTCGTTCAAAGCTTCATGGTTTTCGTGGCGGTTCGTTCGGTCTTGGAACCGGGGGTCGCGGGCCAGGTCTGGCTGCCCTATGGCCCGGCACAGTCCCAGCCACTCGTCTTCGGAGCCGACCGACACTGCCACCCACATGTCGTCACCCGTGCAAGGATAGACGCCGTGGGGGGCCATATCCCGGTGCTTGTTGCCCATGGTCCCCGCCACTCGGCCAGTCACCGAGAAATCCAGCACCGATTCACCCAGAAGCATGGAAGTGACCTCCCGCTGCGAGAGGTCAACCAGGCAGCCGAGTCCCGTCTGCCGCCGCCGCCGCAGGGCCGCCATCAAAGCGCCGAACGACAAGATTCCCACCACCGGGTCGGGATAGACCTCGTTTGTCATCAGAGGAGGCCCACCCTCGTAGCCGGTGATCGATGCCAGCCCCGCCGTCTGTTCCAGGGTTGAGCCCAAGGAACCGTAGTTGGCCTCGGGCCCGGTGGCCCCTTGGCTACTGATTTTCAGGTAGATCAATTGCGGGTTGGCCTGGGATACGGCGTCGTAGCCCAGCCCCAGCCGGTCCATCACCGAGCCCCGGTAGTTCTCCACCAGCACGTCGCAAACCCGGACCAGGTCAAGGAACAATTCCTTGCCTCGGTCGGCGGTAAGATCAAGGGTGACTGACAGCTTATTGATGTTCCGGTGCACGTGGTGGGCTGTGCGGTTGTAGGGGCGCTCACCCTGCTCGCCGTCGGGGTAGACTCGCGGATCGCCTGGCCCCGGCTTGGCCCGGCCACGGTTGATGTCCATGCGGGAGCGCGATTCCAGTTTGATCACTTCCGCGCCCATGAAGCCCAGGAACATGGTGGCGTACGGCCCGGCCGCGACCTGGCTCAGGTCCAGGATTCGCAGTCCCTCCAGCGCCGGCCTGTTTTGTGTCGTAGCCAATCTAGGCCTGACCACTCTTCGAAATTTCAGACAATGCCTCGGCGGAATAGCCCAGACGGCCGCCCAATATCTCTTCGTTGTGCTCGCCCAGCCGGGGTGGCGGAAGCAATCGCCAATCCTCGTCGGCCATCCGGAAGGGAGCGCCCGGATGAACCACGTCTCCCAGCGCCGGGTCTGCCAGGGTCTGAAAGAACTGCCGGTCAACCAACTGCTTGGCCACCAGCAGGTCCTCGACGGTGGCCACATAGCCGGTGATGGTCCGCAGCGCCTGGAGCGTGTGGTAGATCTCTTCTTTGGGCTTAGTAGCCGCCCAGTCTCCGATGACCTTCAGCAGTTCCTGCTGGTTCGTCCGCCGGCCCTCTTGGGTGGTGAACCTGGGGTCTTCCGCGAATTCAGGCACGCCCATCAACTCGCAGACCTTGGGCCAGGTGCCCTGTTGCACCCCCGACTCCAGGCCGGGACTGACCCAGCCGTCTTTAGCGCGCACCAGGTTGGTTGGGCGGCGCACTGGGGTGTGCCCGAACTGATCGTTGATGGAGGAGTGTATCTGGGCTACGGTCATCACCTCCATGGCGGAGATGTCGACGTGCTGTCCGAAGCCCTGGGCGTCCCTAACGTGCAGGACCAGCATGGCTGCGGAAAAAGCGCTGATGCCGATGGTGTAGAGCACCGACTCCCCGCCGACCTTCAGCGGTTCTCGGTCGGGCAGGCCGATGGTGTACATCAGCGCGCCGATGGCCTGGGCGATGAGGTCGGCGCCCTTGTAGTCCCGGTAGGGCCCGGTCTGGCCGAAGGGCGTGACGGACACATAGATCAGGCCGGGGTTGTTGTTGGACAGGGCGTCGTACCCCAATCCCAATGACTCCAGGTAACCGGGCGCGTAGCTCTCGACCAAGATATCGGTTTCCTGGGCCAGTTGCTTCACGGACAATGCCTGTTCAGGAATTTCTAGGTCCAGAGTCACGCTCATTTTGCTGGTGTTTAAGTAGGCGAACAATGCGCTGTTCTCTACATCGTCGCGCATGCCCAAGAAGGGCTCCGAATGCCGGGATGAGTCCCCCTTGACGCTAGGCTCAACCTTGATGACCTCCGCGCCCAACCCCGCCAGAAACTTGGCGCAGAAGGGACCGGACACACCCTGGCTCAAGTCCAGGACTTTGATATCGCTGAGAACTCCGCCGTTGCTTGGCATCAAACGCAGAATCACCCGAGGCTAAGGTCAGATACATCATCATACCCGAAATCTAGGCGGACAGAAGGCCGGCCCCGGTGGAGATTCCGATTGCGCCGCCGCCATGAGCTTGTTGGTCGCGCCTGGAAAATTGTGGATGAAGAGAGCCGACGTCTCTGGCGGCTTTACCGTGCAGGCGGCTGGTGAGACCATCGAATTACTTAGTCAGCCGTCGCGCGAATACGAATTCCCGGCGGCTGCGTAACACAAAACTCTCCGAAGCAGAGTCGGATAGACCAGTCTTTTGAGCTTCTTCAAAGACAAACGCCAATTCATATTCTTAACGTCTGTCCTGGGACTGGGACTTGTCATGTCCGTCTCAGACTTCGTTGTTCTACCCTCCCGCGCCGACCTGGAGCCCTGGCAACCATGGACGTTTCTGGCCGTTGGGTTGATGCTCACTGTGCTGCTGCTGGCCTACATGATGGTGGCCCTCGGCCGCACGGCCACGGTGAAACAGTTGGTCGGGCTGCGCACTCTGGAGCTCTCGCAAGCCAACGAGCAATTACTGGAAGAGGCCGCTATACGCAAACAAGTCGAGTCCCGCTTGCAGAGAAGCGAGGCGGGACTCCGCGCCATATTGGACGCCACCGTCGACGGGATCATCACCATCGATGAGGAAGGGACCATCGAGTCGTTCAACGCGGCCGCCGAGATTATCGGCGAAAATGTGAAAGTCTTGGTGGCCGAGCCAAGCCAATACTCCACGGATGGTTGCTTGTGCCAGTATATGGCGAACGGAGCCAATAAAGGACTGACTACGAACCGCGAGAATGAAGGACGTCACCAGGGCGGGACCACTTTTCCCATGGACATCGCCGTCAATGAAGTGCAATTAGCCGACTGGCGGCTTTTCACTGGTATCGTGCGCGATGTCTCGGAGCGTAAGAATCTGGAAGGCGAGATCGACCAATACACCGAGAGCCTGGAGAACGCCTACGTAGAGCTTCAGCAGTTGGACGAACTGAAATACAATCTACTATCTTCCGTGTCCCACGAGCTGAGGACCCCCCTGACCGCAATCAAGGGCTAGGGCGAGATAATGTCGGACGGGGAGGGAGTGAACGAGCAGATCCACGAAGAATTTCTCGCCATCATCAACTCCGAATGCGACCGTCTGACTCGTCTTATTAATGATGTGCTTGACCTGGCCTGGATGGCGAGGGGCTTTACCGTCTTCCCAGCGAGATATCACTGGACTTGGCAAGCAAGATGGTTTTCATAACCGGAGACACCTCAAGTGTTTCTGGTAGGAATTTTTTGGGAGCCACCACGAATCTAGTGATGAGCAAACCCTTTGATATGAGCGAGGTCAGGCTGTTGATCGAGTCTTTCTCCTGACCTGATTTCTTATTCAGTACGCAGAAAGACGCCCTGTATGAACCGAATCCGCTTCATACAGGGCGTCTTTTTTTGCCCATGAGTGTGGCCAGGAGACCACTTGAATCGCTTAGAGCGGGCCACCATGGAAACTGGCGACCTGCTTGCGGTAAACCTGCATGCGCTGGCGGGGACTCTCTACAACAAATACCCGGCCTTCATCATCCACTTCCACCGCGACAGGCCCGTTGAAATGCTTCTCTCTTTCCATAAGACCCTGAGCCCTATCCCTGGCTCTCAGCATTCCTGGGTCCAACTCTAGCCGCTCCCGGCCCCACTTCGACAGAGTGGCGTCGCCGGTGAGTTCGGTGATGAAGCTGCCATCAGAGCCAAACACCTGGAGCCGGTCATTCTTGAAATCAGTAACGTAGATGATTCCATCCTTGTCGACTGCGATACCACTGGGCCGGTTGAACTCTCCATCGCCTTTTCCGGAAGAACCGAACTTCATCAAGAAATTGCCGCCCTGGTCGAACTTCTGTATTCGGTCATTCCGCCAATCGGCTATAAACACGTCGCCGTTGTGGTCGATTTCTATGCCCCAGGGATAGCTGAATTCGCCATCCCCATTTCCCTCGCTGCCCCATGAGGAGATGAATTTTCCTTCTTTGGTGAATATTTGCACCCGGTGGTTCGCGCTATCCACCAGATAGAGACGATCTTCGGAATCGAACGCCAACCCGGCGGGGCGGTTGATCTCGCCATCGCCATCTCCGAGTTTTCCCCACTTGTTGATACAAGCCCCGTTCTTGTCGAACACGGAGATCCGGTTGAGCCACTCATCGGACACGAAGGCGATACCACTTTTGTCCAAAGCGATCGACGTGGGCCACATGAAGCTGCCGTCAGGGGCGGATTCGTCTGCCTCTTCCGGCGGGACCTTGGTGCCGAACTCACGGACCAGTTCTTCGTCCATGTTTAACACGGTAACCCGTTTGCAGGGGAAGAACGCCGGCGTCTCAGAACCACGACTTACCACGTACAAAAGGTTATCTTTGTCCCGGGTTATCGCCACCGGATAGAAGAACCCGTTCCCGCTCCGGTTTTCTTGCCGGCCAATGGTGTGGCTATATCCAAACGTTATCGGTGAAATCTCGGTGACCATTTTTCCTCACAATGGGCGCATCTGTATCAGGTAGCCTAATGAAGTGGGCCGGCAGATGCCGGCCCGATTAGCTGATTTAAGTTCGGTGCTTCTTGCCCGGTGTTTTTTATGGAAAGTTACCTGATGAAGTCGAACTGCTCGTAGGTAGCGCCAAGAATGGGGTTGGCGTCCAAGCCCATCCATTGCTCCAGCAACGAAGCGTAGGTGCCCCGGAAGTCGTTGTTCCATTGCAGGTCGCCGGAGTCCAGCTTTTCCGGCTCCAGGGAAGGATACTCTCCGTAGAGGCCGCCCTTTACCGCGTCGCCGATGACGAAGGCCACTCCTCCAGAACCGTGGTCGGTTCCCGAGCCGTTTTCCTGCACCCGGCGGCCGAACTCGGTGAACAGCAAGATCACAACTTCTTCGTTGGCGTTGTGTTCTTTCAGGTCCTCGTAGAAGTCGCTGATGGAGGTGGAAACATCGGCCCACAGTTTGGGAAGGGTGGTGGCCTGGTTGGCGTGGGTGTCGAAGGTGCCTGGATTTACGCCGGTGTAGAACACGCGGGTCCCGAAGTCGGCAAGGTGCACCTGAGCAATGCTTTTCATCCACTGGGCCAGCGGGCTGCCTCCGTACTCCACGCTGGAGGAGTACATCTGGGGTGCCGTCTTGAGGATGTCAGCGCCTTTAAGGACGTCCAATCCAGTCTGGGAAAGGTAGTCGCTCACGGGGCCTGAGCCGATCAGTGGCGCGTACATGCGGGCGAAGATATCTAGGGCTTCACTCCGCTTCTCGGTGCTGTCGATCCCGGTCAGCACTCCGTAGTTGGTGATGTCGCCTACTGAGGCTACTGAGACCCCAGGAGCGGCCAGCGCACGAGGGAGGCCACGGCCGAAGTTCACGGCGGTCAAGATGTTCTCTTTGTTGGGGTCGATCTCGCGGATGGCCTTGCCCAACCAACCGTCGGGAGCCATCTTTTCGGGCTCGGCGGTATGCCAGATGTCCAGGGAGCGGAAATGCGAGCGGTTGGGGTTGGGATAGCCGATGCCCTGCAACACGGCAACCTTGCCCTGGTCGTACATATCCTTGATCTGGTCCATACCCGGGTGGAAACCAACCTTGTCATCCACAGCCAGGACCTGGTCCGGGCCGATTTGCAGGTTGGCCCGGTAGTCAACATAATGGGGGTCGCTGTAGGGAACAAAAGTGTTCAGGGCGTCGTAGGCCCCCGTCATTTGAAGTACTACCAGGACCGGGTCTTTCTTGTTGGAGGTCATCGTTTACTCCTCAGTAATTTGATCTGTTGTCCCATGGCCCACCGGTTGGCAGACCCGAAACACCGAGTTTTTAAGCTAGGCGTATAGATATTCCTTAGTTGCGACGATCATCTGCAGAATCTCGCCGACTTGCTTCGGGAACTCCGGTGAGTCAGTGGCCGAGACGCCGCCGTTTCGGGCATGGTTCACCAACATTTGGTGGTTCTCATCTGTTAGTTCGTAGTGGCCCAGCAGCCGGAGGCAACCTTCAACCAGTCCCTCGGGCGTCGTGGTCGGTCCCTCAGCAGCAAGTCTCTGGACCATATCCTGTATGCCAGGATAGCCAGCATCGCCAACGTAATCGGCGATGAAATTGATTCGCCTAACCAGGGTACCACCGTCGATCCAGTCTCTGCCTGTATGCCAGCCTTCGACAGAGGGTGGATTCAGTATCTCCTGGCCCATGTGCTTCATCTCTTCGAAGATGTTTTCAAAACCAGGCTTGGGGGTCGTCCAGTCGCCGGCCAAGCGCAGGGTGCCGATCACGGTCTCGACCGGGCCTTTTATCCTGGCGAAACGGGCGTTCTTGAAGGCGTCGGAGTTGAATAGGACCCGGAGCATGGAGCGAATGTTGTAATCAGAGCGGAAATATTCGTCTTCTAGCGTCTTTATGGTTTCCGGGTCCCTGGGCGGGGTCTCCATCCAGGTCGGGACCTGGGCTTCATCGGCTACGAAGAAGTCGTAGATATGGCGCGAGATAAAACGTGCGGTGGCCGGTTGCTTACAGAGGATATCAATGATGTCCTCGCCGTTGAAATTGCCGGTGTGGCCCAAAAAAGTCTTCTCCCCGTCGTCGTGGTCATCGGGGTTGTAGACAAAGGTCGAGGTGTAGCGGCCGTAGGGCTGCGGGGGAATGCCGTTGGCGAGGGTCCAGCCAGTGAAAGCCCGGGCGCACTCTTTAACGTCGTCCTCGGTGTAGTTGAATTCGCCGTCCATGCCCACGCCCAGCGAGAATAACTCCAGCAGTTCCCGGCCGTAGTTCTCGTTGATCGCGTCTTTGTGGCTCAGGCAGTTGTCCAAGAAGTAGACCATGGCCGGGTCTTTGGAGATCTCTATCAACAGGTCCTTGAAACTGTCCAAGCCGCACCGGCGGAGCATTTCCCACTCTGCATGCGATGCGATCTGGCTTTGGTTCTTGCTGTCGGTGTGGCACAAGATGCCGTGCCAGAAGAGAATCATCTTCTCTTCCAACTGGCTCTTGGAATTGACCATCCGAAATGCTATGTATTCGGGTACACACCGGACGTGGTGGTTCCATTCGATGAAATAACGCTCGGCTAGGTCCAGGTCCATGCCATGAGTATCTTCGGACGGATTGAGCAGTTCCTCTACCGTCTCTTCATACCCCACGGCCGCTCGGGCCTCAAGCTCGTGGTATTGGGCGCCGAATCCGGCGCGCCGCATAAGATGACCCATCAGGGCTACATCGTTGTTTGCCATCCGTTATTCTCCTAGTTATTGGCGGAAGAATAGTTAGTGCATATGTTAGCACTTTAAATTTTACTGATTCAAGCATAGCCTAGGCTGGCAAGCAGGGAGAAATCCTGCCAAACCGGCCAAATCACACGCCAAACTACACAGGCTGGGCACCACGGAGCCTAAATCTTGATGGCCTCGGTCCCGGTTGGGCAGCCTCACCTGTGTTGGCTATAATAGCAGAGTCAGGCGTAGATTGTGATTCGGCGTCCCGGTCCGGTCTTCATAGAAAGAACCGCGAAAGAACCACGGCAAATCAATCAGATGAAAAACCAGAGGAAACTATAAATGGCGGAAACCCTTCTAGAAGCTGCAAAAAACTTCGTCCCACTTATTAGAGCAAATCTGGACCAAATAGATTCAGAATGCCAACTTCCCAGCGATTTAGCCGAGGACATGGGCAACAAAGGCCTCTTTGGCCTGTACGTTCCCAAATCCCTCGGCGGCCCAGAAGCAGACCCAATCACCGCTTTCCCAGTGGTGGAAGAGATCTCCAGAGCCGACGGCTCCGCAGGTTGGTGCTGTTTCAATGGCACAGCATTGACGGCCGCGGTCTCTCGGATAAGCGTTGAAGCGGCCAAAGAACTGTTCGGAGACCCGCCCACCATCCGGGGCTCGGGCTCAGCGCGCTCAGGCGGCACCGCAAAGGTGACAGACGGCGGCTACGTGATCAACGGCCGCTGGAATTACCTGAGTGGTGTGGACCACGCCAAGTGTCTATTCCTTAATTGCGATCTAGTCGATGACAATGGCCCGGTGGTGTCTGAGGACGGCAGCCAGGTAACTAAAGTGGCGGTCGTCCCCGTGGATTCAGGTAAGGTCATCACCAACTGGAACACGATGGGAATGAGGGGCACAGCCAGCAACGACGCTGAATATACCGACATGTTCGTCCCTGAAAGTCACACTTACTCGCGCGCAGCGCCAGCGGTCCACGTAGGACCGCTGTGGAATCCCCAGACCGCCATCCTCTTGAGTTGGACACTGGCCTCTGCCAACGCTCTGGGAATGGCCCGGGGCGCCATGGACTCGTTCATGGAGTTGGCGACCGCCGGCTCCACCACCTCCACCATGCTGCTGCGCGACAGGTCCACCGTTCAAACAACTGTTGGCGAGTGCGAAGCCATCATCGGCGCCGGTAGAAGCTATGTTCTGAGCGCAGTTGGGTCGATGTGGGAATCCCAGGTCGCGAAATCTGCTGACCTGATGGACAAGGCGGTCCACGCCAGATTGGCCATCGCCCACGCCATCCGTCAGTCGGTGAAAGTCGTGGACATGCTGTTCTACGCCGCTGGCACCGGCGCCATTCACCATTCCAATCTCCTGGAAAGATATTTCAGGGACCTGCACGTGAGCGGACAGCACATATCTGGCCTCCATTCCAACTACGAGTACGGCGGGCAGGCGCTGCTGGGCGCGGAGCGGACCGCGATGACCTACGCCTAGGTAGAACACCGACGATTCTGTTAGACGATGGCCTACGCCTAGGTAGAAAGCCGGCTTCTTTTAAGGAATAACAATGCTGTTTCTGGTGATTAGCTCGCCCTTGCCGACCCGTCCATCTGATGCCCGCGAGGCGCGGAAGAATTTCTGGCCCTGGGTGGAGGACAAGATTGCTCGTGGCGTTGCTCGGTCGTTCTACCCGAGGACAGGCAGAGGCGCCGTGGCGGTCTTCGATGTAGACTCCCATGAAGCACTGCACGGCCTGCTCACGGAGTGGATGGAGGCTGTGCCTTGTGAGTTCCAGATTCTCCCTCTGATGGAACCCGGATCCATAGTTGCATTTCTTGCCGATGAGCCAGGAACGTAACGCGCCCGGCCCCTAGGTTCTCATTGACCGTGGCAGGCGCGTGTGCTGTAATCCTCCCTGTTCCTCCTTGCTAACTAGGCGGAGCAGATCTACTGGAGGATTGAAGACCAAGATGAAGCTGCTTACCTATCAAACCGACAAAGGACCTCGCTGCGGAGTCCTGCAGAACGACGAAATCGTCGATGTCAGCGGCCTGTTGGGGGCCACCAGCCACACCATCCATGACGTGAAACAACTGTTGGAACGGGGCGACTCGCCTCTAGACCGGATACGCGAGGCGCTTTCAAGCAACACCCCTGCCGCCAGGGTGCCTCTGGCCGGCACGAACCTTCGCGCTCCCATAATCCAACCTCCCACGGTGCGGGATTTCATAGTCTTCGAAGAGCACGCAAGCAGCCAGGGGACCCGCGAGCCCAACGAGGTCTGGTACCGGATGCCGGTCTTCTACTTCTCCAACCCACTGTGCATCTACGGGACCGACTCCGAGATACCATTCCCCTCCGCGTCATCGCAGTTCGACTATGAACTGGAGATCGGCTGTGTCATCGGCAAGGAAGGCAGGGACGTAGCGGCGGCGGACGCCATGGACCACATCGCCGGGTTCACGTTGTTCAACGACTGGAGCGCCCGGGACCTTCAGGTGGACGAGATGGCCTTCGGACTTGGGCCGGCCAAGGGCAAGGACACGGCATCCTCCATCGGCCCCTGGCTGGTGACCACCGACGAACTAGCCTCCCACCTGAAAGACGGTCGCCTGGATCTGATCTGCGAGGTCAGGGTCAACGGAGTCCCGTGGTTGAAGGACGGCGCCGCGATAGACGCCTATTTCAGCTTTGCCGACATGGTTGAGCGGGCGTCCAAAGACAGCCGCATCGTGCCCGGTGACGTCATTGGCAGCGGCACAGTCGGCGGCGGTTCCATCCGGGAGGCAATCCGCAAAGGCTATCCTGGTGCCCGTTTTTTGGAGCCCGGCGACGTTGTCGAGCACGAAGTGGAAGCAATCGGCGTTCTCCGAGGCACGATCGGCCCCAAGCCCAAACTGGATCCCGGCTACCGATTCACGGTCAAAAACCCGTCTCCGGTGCCTGAAGCAGGCATATCCAAGGACTATCAGTACAAACGCTCATAGTTCCGGGGCGGCTGACACCAAAGCGCATATATCGTGAGAGGACCAATGATCAAATACGACCCTGATAATAGGATTGAGATCACCGTCAAAGAGTTGGAGTACCAGGACGGGCTGGCCGTTCGGGTCTACCAGCCCGCCGGCGCAGGGCCTTTCCCCGCGTTGGTGGACGTTCATGGAGGGGTCTGGACCAACGCCGACCGAACTCAGAACGAAGTTATGGACAGGGCTCTTGCCGAAAGCGGCATCGTGGTGGCGGCCGTGGATTTCCGTCAGGCCCCTGATAACCCATATCCAGCGCAGGTTGCAGATGTAAATCTCGCTAGCCGTTGGCTGAAATCCAGGGCAGCCGACTTCAATGCCGACCCCAACACCGTCGGCGGAATAGGTTCATCCAGCGGCGGACACACGATTTCGCTGAGCGCCATGCGGCCCCATCACCCTGATTACAGTTACATCGACCTGCCGGACTCGGACGCTGACGCCACTTTGAAATACCTGCTTCTGTGCTGGCCAATCATTGCTCCGTACGAACGGTACAAGTACGTCCAAGAAACCGGCAATGATCGGATAATACGGCTTTCCGAGGGGTATTTCGGGACCACAGACGCCATGAAAGAAGGCTCGCCTTTCCAGATACTTAAGAGGGGAGAAAAACCGGCCCTGCCGCCCACATTGATCGTCCAAGGAACGGCGGACACCAATCTGCCGGTGCCGGTGACCGAGCGATTCGCGGCTGCCTTTCAGGAGGCCGGTGGAGACATCGAGTTGGAGCTATTCCCTGGTATGCCCCATCTGTTCGGCAACACAGCCGGTCCCGAATCGGACCGGGCCGTCGCCCTGATGAAGAAGTTCGCGGCCAAGTGCCTTTCCCAAGCGTGATCCGCCGACAATAAGGCGCTTGCCAGACTCCGGTTAATCGCCCGGCGAAACCAGCGATAGACCCGCACCGGCTCGCCGATGCCTTTGAGGTCGATCATCCGTTCCTCAGCGTTGGGGTAGTCGGCCCGAACACCTTTGTAAACTTCTGTAAACTTCGTTGGAGATCAGTATCTCGCCGAGCTTGGCCATGCCTTACAGCCTTCAGGCTATGTTGGCCACATCGCCCATGATGGTGTAGTCGGTGCAGGTGTCCGACCCGACGGTTGTGGCCAGTCCCAGACCGGTCGTGATGCCGATCCTCGCCTTCAGACATCGGGACCCCGGCTTTGATTGATTTCCGGGACCGCTTTCTGAATCTCTTCCGCGACATTAATGGCCCGAGACAAATGGTCTTCACGCCTCACCGGAACATTGAAGAACGCCAGGACTGCGTCGCCACGGAAGTGGTCGATGATGCCGTCTTGGCCGACAACGATATTGGAGCACCGTCGAAAGAACTCGTCGATATAAGGGGTGATCTCCTGGAGCCCGTGTTGGTGGATCAGGGCCGTGAAACCGTGTGCGTCGGCGAAAAGGACGGTAACCTCGGAGATGCGGCCCACCTCCCAGTGGGCGGCTCAAATATTGCAAAGATTGAGGTTTTAGAGGCTGCGATTCACGCCTAAAACACGCCATATAGCGCCGCGGACGCCGGTGAAATGCATCTTCCGGTCCAGCGTTAGCAGGGCGCGCCACAACACCGACTGCGGAGAAACCTTGTGCACCGGAGCTCCCCCACGCAACCATACAACATGGCCGATGATGCAGGTGTCGGACAATTCGTGGTCGTGCACGCCGTTTCTCCGAGGGTGTTCGAATCGAGAAGAATGATGCACCAGACGGTGAACGACCTGCCTCCTAGCTACTCCAACCGCCGTATCTTAGGCAGGCCGATGGCTGCGGCCAGGCTAATCCCGGCCAGCGCTGCGCCGTTGACCAGCAGCGCTCCCTGCGCGCCCAGGGCCCCGGCCAGACCGCCCACGCCCATGTGCCCCACCGGCGCCACTCCGATGCTCAGCACCCATGAGCCCATAGCCCGCCCACGCTGCTCGTCGGGCACGTTGGACTGCATCAGTGTCTTGTATAGGGTGTCCACCGACATTGCGCAGGCGTTGACCGCTGCTAGCACGATTATGAAATAGACCAGGGCGGAAGAAACCGAGAACGCCATCAACCCCAGGCCAAACCCGGTGGCGATGATGAACATCAGCAGACCCTTACGGCGGTAGTCCCGAAGGTTGGCCAACAGTGCCAGGCCAAGCAGCCCACCGGCTTGCCGCATCGCCGTAAGGTAGCCCAGACCCGCCGGGCCGACGTGCAGCACTTCTTTGGCGAAGACTGGCAGCAGAGTCATGTGGGTGAAGCCCAAGACCTCGGTGACGGAGGTCAGGCACATCAGGACGAAGATCACCTGGTTCTCTCTGAGGAACCGGACGTACCCGGCCAAGTTTTGCAGCACCGGCTCTCGTATCGGCTGTGCTGTAATGGCGGATTTTCCAATCACCAGCAAAACAGATGCCGACGCCAGGTAGCTGGCCCCCACCGCCAGATACTGCCAGCCCGGCCCGACCGCCTCGATCAGCGCCCCGGAGATGATCGCACCGGCGATGCCGCCCGCCTGCATGGCCATCTGGTTCAAGGACAGTCCGTTCAACGCATGCTCCGGTCCTACTATGTCGTAGGTGTAGGCGTTCCGGGTGGTCAACGTGAAGGCGAAGACGCAGCCTCCGGCGCCGACCAAAACGACCACCACCCATACTGCGGGATCTCCGTTCAGCAGAACCGTGGCCATGACCGCCGCGACCAGTACTCCACCCAAGGCGCTGAAGAACAGGAACAATCGCCGCTCCAGCCAGTCGGCCATGGCCCCGGATAATATTCCCAGGAAAAACATGGGCGCCATCCGGGCAGCGGCGGCGATGCCGACCATGAAGGCCGAGCCGGTGATGTCGAAGACCAGCCACCCCACCGCCACGTGCTCCATCCCCGTGCCCAAGGAGTAGAACAGGGTGGAGAGCCAGAACAGCCGGAAGTCCCGGAAGCGCAGGGACGATGCCCAAGCGCGGGTGTAGACAGAGCGTGGAATCAATTCGCCATTCCCTGCCGCCTCAGCCTGCTATATACTCGCCATTGCCCACGGGCGGACGCGCACCAGCACGCCGCCAGCCTTAAGGAGCCGAAAACCGTCATGAAGTTCGCTCTATTCCTCACGGCCTCTTGGGCCGAAAAGGACACGGTCCACCAGAGCCGCATCTACGGAGAGGTGCTGGAGCAGGTCCAGTACGCCGAGGAATTGGGTTTCGATTCCATCTGGATCGCCGAACACCACTCCAGTCGCTATGGGATATTCCCATCATTGATGCCCATCCTTGCACATATCGCCGCCCAGACCAAGACCATCCGCTTGGGCGCCGGGGTCAGCGTTCTGCCGTTTCATCACCCGATCCGCCTAGCTGAAGAAGCGGCCATGTTGGACCTGCTCAGCAACGGCCGGTTGAATCTTGGGGTGGGACGCGGTTCGGCCGACTATGAGTACGGGAACTTCAAGATCGATTTCGAATCGCGCAACGACCGCTTCCGTGAGGTGCTGGACATCATCTTGGGATTATGGACCACCGAAGATTTCACCTACCACGGCGAATATTACCAGGTGGACGGAATCACCATTGCCCCCCGTCCGTTGCAGAAACCCCATCCGCCGGTGCACGTGGCTGTTTCCCGCACCGCCGCTAGCATCGATGTCGCAGTCGCACGGGACATGCCGGTGCTAACCACCTACTTCACGCCGGTGGAGGACACACTGGCGTTGATGAAGCTATATTCCGACCGGTGCGCCGCCGCCGGCAAGGTTTCCAAGATGGACGAGATGCCCTTCTTCCGGTTCATCTACCTGTCCGAAGATGAGAAAGAGGCCCATGAGACCCCCGAAAAGGCCATAACCTGGGTGCGGGACCTCAGCGCCTACCGGCACACGCTTACCCAGGGCGATGAGATAAACATGGATCTGGAGCAATGGAAGACGACGCGGACGGACGAACCGCGCACCTACGAGTCGGAATTGTCCAACAACTACTTCTGCACGCCGGACCAATGCATTGAGAAGATATCCGGGTTGCAGAGCCAGCACGGCATCAGCTACTTCGGAGCCAACTTCGCCTTCGGCGATATGGCACACGACAAGGTCATCGCTTCGATGAAGTTGTTCGCCGAAACGGTCATGCCTAAGTTTAGGTAGGGCGGCTTGGGCGTCATACCTTGAGTCACGGAAGGCCCCCATCCTAACCTTCCCCCGTGCGTGAGGGAAGGGGTTTTTGTCTCTCCTCCGGTGAACACTGCCACAAAACTGTCATTCGGAGGAGTGCCGCAATCCGACGAGGAATCTCGTTTTGCGCCGGAACCGGGCTTCACCAGAGCAACAAGACCCCGCTCTTTCCACGGAAGGAGCGGGGTCTCAGCATGCTAGATCGCTAAAATTCTAAGACTGGTCTATTTAAACTTGGGAATTACCTTGTCGGTGAGGATGCGTATGGTCTTCATCACGACATCTCGCGGGACTGAAGACGTCCAGTTGACCTCGAACATGATCTCGTCTGTGGCGTATTGCTCCCGCAGGACCTCGATCTTATCGACCACATCTTCTGCGGTGCCGAACAGGTTGACCTCAGCGGTCGTTTCAGGGCTGGCGGAGCCGGCGTCGGTGCTACCGATGCCGATCCTACCGTTGAAATACCGCTTGGCCAGGTCCATGAGGTCGTCGCTCAGGCGCTCTGCCTCCTCTTTCGTGTCGGCCAACAGAGTTGGGATACGGACCACGGTTGTCGGTTCACCCTCGTGTCCAGCGTCATACCAGGCTTTCCGGTAGCTTGCGACGTCTTGCAGTTGGATGGTGGTCCCCCTGAGATTGTGGGTGGAGCTCCCCGCTCCGATGGCGATCTTGTAGCCCAAGGTGCCCATGGGAATGAAACTCTCTGAACTGTCCACCGGCAGCACCATTTGGGGATAGGGCTTCTGGTAGGGCTTGGGGATGGACAGGTACGGCTCGTAGAACGCGGGATAGTTGTAGTACTTCCCCTCGAAGCCAGAGAAAGTGTCCTCCGTCCAGAGCTGCTTCATGACTTCCAAGAACTCGTAGAAGTAATCCCGGCGTTCCTCAGAACCGCGAGACCGTGCTCCAGCTCCATAGTAGAACCGACCCTTGCTGACCTGGTCGATTATGGAGATCTGTTCCGCGGTCTGGAAAGGGTCATCCAGCATCAGGTTGTCGAAGGCGTACCGTTCGTGGGGCAGCGCCCTTTCCGATAGTTCCTCTTTAGCCATCTTCATCAGCGGGCGGTGGATCGACGATCCAATTCTGATGTTCTTGGTGCGCGCGGCGATGATCGCGGACAGCATGAGGACCTGGGGGTCCATGCTCGCCTGTGTGGAAAAGTGGCCTCCGCCGAGCCAGATATAGTCCCAACCCGCCGACTCCACCAGATCGACCTGCTCAAAGTTCTTGTCGTAAGCCTCTGACTCGAGCATCTCTCCGCCGGAATAGGCGGGGTCCCATGGAACCTTGTCACCGGCGTACAAAGCGTTCCAGGTATCAAATAATCCAAAATCCATCGTTGCCATGTTGCCACTCCATTCGTGCTATTTGGGTTATTGCTGAGGTCATTCTACGCCTGCTGAGCAAGTTCCTCAACACTGGGCTCCGGCATTCCGTCGCTCCAGGTTGGGTCGCGTAATTCCAGTTTATTACCGCTGGGGTCGAAGAAATAGAGTTCCCGGCCCGTGAAGAATCCCTGTTTGCGGTGCACCAATCCGTCGATGGGAACATCGCGCTCAAGGAACAGTTTACACGCCTTGAGCAGCGTCTCGGGTGTAACCGTGAACGAATGATGCACGAATTCCTCGGTCTGGGCAGAAACGTCCTGCGGGTTGATCCGTTCGGCCAGCAGGATCCGGTGCTCGGCCACCTTGAAGCAGGTCATCCGCGAGTTGCCCAGCCGGCCCACATGTTCCAGGCCAAGGAACTCACCGTAGAACTCTTCCGATTCCTCCAGGTTGTTCACTGCAATGGACCAGTGAGTCACGTCCTGAACGTCTAAAAGCCCCATGATTCCCTCCCGATCTGTTACGAATTCAGGTATTGGAAACTAGATTCTAGGTTGTCGAACACTGCGGCGTGTGGGGGTATCTCCATGATAGCCGCCCCGGCATAACCCTTGGCGTCCAGTATGTCCCGCATCTTGTGGCAATCGAGGTCGCCGTCGGCGACGCTGGGAAGACTGTCTCCGCCTGCGATCTGCTTGAAATGGACGATCTTGATCATGTCCAAGGGCAGCGCGTCCAGTTCGGCCAATGGGTCGGAGTCGGGGAAACGGCGCAGTTGGTTGGTGGGGTCGGGGCAGAGGCCCAGTCCTTTTGCGACGGTTTCCGGCACCAGGCCCCGAACATGTTCCACCAGCATGGCCATGTCGCGGATGGGCAGCGACGAGTTCTCCATGGACATGATCACGCCCTGGCTCGCGGCCTCGGTAGCCAAGCTAGTAAGGCCCAGGGCCTCCTCGGGAATGTCGCTCGGGGTAGACCAAGGTCCTTCCAAAGGAGATGGGTCAACCACCCGGAGGTGGGGCTGGGAGCCGCCGACCAGTTTGGCCCCGGCCAGCGCAGCCTGGAACATCTCGCCTTGTGGGTCGATCTTCTGCGTCAGGCACGGCAAGGCCATGGCCAGGTCGAAGGTCAGGGATGGATAGGCGTCAACCACAGCCTGTAGCTTCTCCAGATTGGGCCGCCAGTCATCTCCGGCCCCTTCTTCGCATTCTCCCAGGCAAGTCTGCCTCAGTTCGATGTGCTTGGCGCCCTTTTCAACCGCCGCGCCCACCAGTTCTTTGACCGTGTGCAAGAGCAACTGCTCTCGCCACGAGTTGGTTATCGCGCCGTAGATCATGATGTGCTCCTAAATTTAAACCAGGACGCCGAACCCGGACACGGTGCAGATCTCGATGCGGTTGCCGTCCAGGTCGTTCAGGTAAAAGGCGCGTTGGCCGTCGTTCCTGGTTTGGATGTCGGTGGTCTCGATGCCCTTGGTGGCGAAGTACTTGTGGGACTCCTCGATCTCATCCACTTCAAAGGCAGTGTGATGGGAGGGCGTCGACGGAGCGTCCACGTTCTCGATAATGTGGATCATGGCCCCGCTGGGCAGTTGCAACCAGTATAGGTGGTCGCCATTGACCATCTTGGGGATCTGGCCCACCCCGAGGATGTCCTGGTACCACTTCAACGCAGCGTCCTTGTCTTTGACGTTGTAGGTGATGTGGTTGATATTCTTCAGCCGGATGTTGTCAGCGAGCATCGGGCCCTCCAATAGTTTAGTGTGGACCTTATTTACGCCCACCATAATAGTCCGCCCGGCGCAGAAACGGAACACCGGTTTTTTTGGAAACCCGGGCACCGGGGGCACTCGGGACGCAGTTGGCGGTGGACGCCACACCCGCCACGACGGTAATATTCCCCCAACGCAAGCGGTCAGCGCCCCGGCGTTGGCAGAGGACACGAAGCATGAAAGCGTCAATGTTCGCCGCCATGGGATATTCCAAGCGGCACACTTTCCCTTCCACCTGGCCGGTCGCGCCGGTCCACGCTGACCCACAGACCTCGGTGGAGAGCTACCGGGAAGGCATGGAAGAGTGCGAGTTGGCCGAAGAGATGGGGTTCGATTGGCTCAGCTTCTCCGAACACCACTATTCAGGCCGGATACCCACCGGCACACCCGCCGTCATGGCATCTGCCGTGGCCGAGCGGTGCCGAAAGATAACCATCGCATTGCTGGGGCACCTGCTGCCGCTGAACAATCCGGTGCGGGTCGCCGAAGAACTGGCGTTGCTGGACAACCTGAGCGATGGCCGTTTGGTCGCCGGTTTCCTCCGGGGCACTCCCAACGAGGACCAGGTCTACACCGTGAACCCGGCTGAGGGCCGGGGCCGCCTGCTGGAGGGCATGGACCTGATCTTGAGAGCGTTGACCGAGCCCGAGCCATTCTCCTGGGAAGGCCGCTACTACCAGTTCCGCACCGTGGCTGTCTGGCCCCGCCCGGTGCAGCAGCCCACACCACCGGTGATCGTCGGCACCCGGAGCGACGATACCATCCGCTATGCCGCTGAGCACAGGCTCGGTCTGGGTGTGTCATTCCTGCCTGTGGAACAGGTGCAAACGATAACCGACAAGTACCGCGATTGGTGTGAAGAGGCCGGCTGGACCCCCGGCCCCGACAACATCGTCTACCGGGGCAGCATCTATGTAGCCGAGACCGACGAGCTGGCCCAAGAGTGGTTTGAAGGCTTGCAGCAGTCCAAACCGGGTCCCAACATCCCCCTACGCCGGACGGTGGCCGAAGCGATAGGCGCGGCCCGCGCTGGCAACGTCTTCGACCTGCGGGGCGTGGTTGCGGGCAGTCCGGAGGGCGACGTGGTGGGAAACTCTCTGGGAATCAATTTCCTGGGCAGCCCCGACACGGTGGCCAAACAGATAAAGGAATTCCACGACCGTTGCGGCGTGGGAGTGGTCGACATGCCGTTCCAGCAGAACAAGGTCGATCACGAAGCCGTTTTGAAAGAGATCGAGCTGTTCGGAAGGGCGGTCATCCCCCAACTTAGAGAGTTCTAGCCATGGTCTTCCAGGGAAAAGAGGTAGAGGCCGACGGCTTTAAGATTCGCTACTGGGAGGCTGGGCAAGGCCGGCCGGTGATGACGCTGGACGCAACCGGATGGCGCGGCACCAAACTCCATGACGCCCTGGCCGAGAAATTCCACGTGTTCTCGCTGGAGTTGCCCGGCACAGGGGATTCGCGGACCAACGTTGAATCGAAGTCCCTCGGAGAGCTGGCAGCCACCTCTGCCAAGGCAGCAGCCGCGCTCACGACGGAGCGGTACACCCTCATCGGCATGTCATTCGGGGCCGATGTCGCCATCTGGCAGGCAGTCCAGAACCCGGACCAGGTCGAGGCACTGATCCTAGTTTCGCCCACCGCCATTCAGGCGAAAGATACTCCTGCCGGCGCAAATGCCGAAGATGTTCACAAGATGATGTTCGCCCACGGCGAGAATGCCGATAAGCACGCGGCGTTATCCCAGGAAATATTTGCCAAGGAATCGGAGTTGGCACGTCGACTGGGTTCGGGCGTTGAGGCGAGGCTTGGCGATATCCACTGCCCCACGCTGGCCGTATTCGGACAGGAAGACCGCCTGGTATCTCCCGAAGCGGCCAGGGTCTACCGGGAGAAGATACCCAACTGCAACATTGCCCTCGTCTACGACGCCGGACACTGCATCATCGGAGACCGCCCGGAAGCCCTGATAAACACCGTCACCGATTACGCCGAGCACTGGGAAACTTTCATCATCGGCCACCAAGCGGGTCTGATCAACCCTTAACTCTAACCCCATTATGGACGCCTAGATGATGTAGGGGCAGTTTTCCAACCTGCCCTGTCACACAGCCACGATCTTTGCCACACCGAACAATCCTATGGGTCAATGGATCGGAACATCTTCTACAGGTAGGGGCGGGTTGGAAACCCGCCTCTACAAAATCGGCACTCGCCTGGACTGCGGCCGGTTACTCCGTGATGTCGATCAGTTTGTCGGCGATGGCCTGGTCCCGGAGTCCCGAGTTCTTCTCTACGTGAGAGCGGATACCGGCCAGGGCCTCGTCGACCATTCCAGAGTCCAACAGGTTGGCTGCGTCGCCCTGCTCAGCGACTTCAAGAAGCTCTGCGCCGTTGTCTTTGATCTGGGAGAGCGCCCATTCCACCTGGTCCGCAACTCGCCTCAGGTCGTCAGGGAACTCCACGTGGGAATTACCGGGGCGTCCCAGCAGGTCGTAGCCGCCTTTGTGTCAATGGCCGGGGGTGTCGTGGCAGTCGAACCTGATGACTTCGGTATTGCCCACATCGACGCCGATGGTCGGTCCGCCCATGCCCATGCCGCGCACGTTCAATATCCTGCAGGGCCATACATATATCGAAACTTGTCCGTCCAGGGACAAGGGCAGTGTTATCGCGTCACCGCGGTAGGTCTCGCCGGCTATCTTGGTCGCCAATCTCTGGTCCTCTAACATCGGCCATTCTGGCCGACATCTGTTGATATTAAGATGCTTAAAAAATGGCACACTCGTAGGCCGGCCCCAAATTGGGTGCCGCTAACCTACGCCCGGTTGGCGTCCGGGTCCCGCCACGCTTCCGGCCCACCGAGGCCGTGTTCCATGTTCCAGGTGGGCACGTCGAAACACTTGCCGGTGATGCCGGTGTTGGCGTCCTGGCTGGCCAGGAACAGAGTGATGGGGACGATGTGTTCCGGCGTCATCGAGAAGCGGCCCGGCCTGTTGCTGCTCCCGGTCTGGCCCTCGGTGCGCCGGGCTTCATTCTGCTCGTCGTACCCGGTGGTGCGAGCGTTACCGGGAATCAGGATGTTCACCGCAACGTTGCTCTCCTGGACCTCGTCGGCCAAGTAGAACATCATGGTCAGGGTGGCCGCCTTGGCCGACTGGTACGGCATCTCCCGGCTGCTGGAACGCTGGGCCACGTAGGCCCCGCCCACCGCCGTGTGCATCGCCCCGCCGCTGATGACCGAGATGACGCTGCCGCTCTGCCGCTCCAGCATGGGCTGGATGAATTTGCGAGTGACCTTCAAAGTCCCAAAAACGCCCACGCCAAACATCTTTTCCCAGTCAGAGTCCTTGGTCTCCAGGGTCGTGATTTTGCCGGTGGGCGGAAATAGGTTCCGCTGCCGCAGCCCGGCGTTGTTGACCAGCGCGTCCACGGTGCCGAATTTGTCCATGGTGGCCTGGTAGGAGGCTTCGACTGCCGGGCCGTCGCTGATGTCGACTGTGGAAACCAGCACATTATCCTGGCGGCCCTGTAATTCCTTCAAGAAAGCGTCGTCGCTGTCCCCGGAGAACCCGGTGGGGTCCCAAGAGACGTCCATGGCCACCACTTTGGCGCCCTCGGCCAAGAATCCCGTGACCATGGCCCGGCCCATGCCCCTGGCGGCGCCGGTCACCGCGACAACACGGCCCTGCAATTCAGAAATACCCGCACTTCCTTTTTGGATGGCTTCAGCCATCATACACGTCTCGATACCATGCTATTATTGGGCCGCAATCCTGAGCACGGAGGACCAATATGCCCCCCACAGGCAACGACTGGCTGGCCCTGACCACTGAAGAGACCCTGGAGCGGGACATCCCCATCTGCGACCCCCACCACCATTTTTGGGTCCACCGTCCGGAGCCCGTCGACCACCAGCGGTACCTTCTGCCAGAACTGGCTGGCGACGTTAACAGCGGCCACAACGTGCGTTCCACCGTGTTCATAGAGGTCCGCTGTGAGTATCGTGCCGACGGCCCTGACGAAATGAAGCCCGTTGGCGAAGTTGAATACGTCCAGACCATCGCTGACGCCAGCGCCGCCGGGGGCCACGGCCCCACCCAAGCCGCAGCCGCCATCATCGGACATGCCGACTTGAAGCTGGGCGAGGGTGTGCGTCCGGTGTTGGAAGCCATGCAGGCCGCCAGTCCCAACCGCTTCCGGGGGGTACGGCACTCGGTGGGCTGGGACGAGAGTCCGGAACTGGCCAATCGCGAGATCAAAGGAGCGCTGGGCACCGACGGCTATCGGGCCGGGGCCAAAGTCCTGGCCGACATGGGCCTGATCCTGGAGAACTCCCTTTACTTTCATCAGGCCGGGGAATTGGTTGATTTCGCCAATTCCATGCCTGACCTGACCATCGTCTTGAACCATATCGGCGGGCTGGTCCGGGTCGGCCCCTACGCCAACCGCGACGATGAAGTGCTGCCCGCATGGCGCAAGGGCATCGAAGAGATGGCCAAGTGTCCCAACATCGTCCTGAAGCTGGGCGGCGTCGGGCAGACCCGCTTCGCCTACGGCTGGGATGAGCTAGAGAAACCCATCGGCTCTGAGGAGTTAGCTGCGCAGTTGGGACCCCTTATGAACCACTGCATCCAACAATTCGGGCCGGAGCGCTGTATGTTCGAGAGCAACTACCCGGTGGACAAGATCTCATATTCCTACAACGTGCTGTGGAACGCCTTCAAACGGCTGTCCAAAGCCTATTCGGCCACTGAACGGGCCGCCATGTTCCACGACACCGCCGCCCGCGTTTACAAGATCAATTACTAACCGAGCCCTTAAAGGAGCAACCCTGAGATGGATGTCAGACCCTTCACCATCGCCATAGAAGACAGTGTCCTGGAAGACCTGCAAAAGCGCCTGGCCGACACCCGCTGGCCCGACGAGATTCCCAACACCGGCTGGGACTACGGCAGCAACCTAGGCTACTTGAAAGAATTGGTCGAGTACTGGCGGACCAAGTTCGATTGGCGCGCCCAAGAAGCCAAACTCAATGCCTTCAACCACTTCAAGTCCGAGGTTGACGGTCTGGACATCCACTTCATCCACGAGAAGGGCAAGGGGCCGAACCCCATCCCGTTGATCATCACCCACGGCTGGCCAAGCTGTTTCTTCGAGATGACCAAGATCATACCTCTGCTGGCCGACCCCGCCAGCCACGGCGGCGACGCGGCCGACTCCTTTGATGTTGTTGCGCCGTCTCTACCCGGATTCGGGTTCTCGGATCATGCCCAGGAGCGGGGCATGGAGGTGCAACGGGTGGCCGGCATGTGGAACAAGCTGATGACCCAGAACCTTGGCTACCCCAAGTTTGCCGCCCAGGGAGGAGACATCGGCAGTGGCGTTACCGCCCGGCTGGGCTTTGCTCATTCGGATACCCTTTTCGGCATCCACCTGACTTCCATCACCCGGCCCACGCCCTACATGGGCCCCGGTTCCAAACCGGTGACCGACGCCGAGCAGGCGCTCATCACCCAGCGCGACAAGTGGTTCGCCGACGAGGGCGGTTACAACCATATTCAGGGCACTAAACCCCAGACCCTGGCCTACGGTCTGAACGATTCCCCAGTGGGGTTGGCCGCGTGGATCGTGGAGAAATACCGCACCTGGAGCGACTGCGGCGGCGACCTGGAGAAGAGCTACACCAAGGACGAATTGCTGACCATCGTCACCATCTACTGGGTGACCCAGACCATCAGCTCATCCACCCGCATGTACTTCGAGAACCAGAAGAACCTGTGGACCATGGAGAAAGACCAGAAGGTGCCTGCCCCCGCCGGGATGGCCATGTTTCCCCAGGAGATATCCAAGCCGCCCAGAGAGTGGGGCGAGCGCTCCTACGACGTGCGGCGCTGGACCGAGTTGACCAGCGGCGGCCACTTTGCCGCATTGGAAGAACCCCAGCAATTGGCCGAAGAGGTCAGTGCCTTCTTCCGGGACTTCAGGTAGTCCTAGCGACCGGCGCCCTTATCGAATAGTGACCTTGAACGTGAAAGGTGAGGGGACGTCGGACTTTGGGCTTTGCAGGTAGAGTTTCTGCGAGCCGCCGCCTTCGAATATGAATGTGGCCGACCGGTTCGTTACTATGAGACTGGTCTCGACTATGTAGTCACTTGCCTCGGAATTCCAGACGCCCACGGTGCCGTCGCCCACGCTGGTCAGCTCGAATTCATAGGCAACGCATTCGCGGACGTCGATCACGTAGGTCTGTGATTTCCATTCGCCGTCGTCCGAGTCCGACGATATGATGGTCCCGGACACCAGTTGGCCCACGCTGACCTCCATGCCCCGCCGCCGCAGGCCAACGCCGCAGCCATATGTCCAATGAAGACAAATACTAGAAGCTTCATCAGTCCCTCAAACGAATTCTCGTCCCAACTCTAACCGCACCAATGCGGCAGTGAGAAGGCGTGTTGATTACAGTTTGTCCAAATCTTATACTGCCAGCGGACTCACAGCATCACAGGAGGGCGAATGGCTTCATTCCAAGAGCGGGCCAGTTTATATAGATCTGAATCTGAAGCTTTCCAGAAATACCTGAAAGGCCTTCCGGCAGAATCGTGGACCAAGCAGAGCGCCTGCGACGAATGGTTGGTCGGCGATGTGGTCGCCCATCTGGTGGGCAACTCCGAGTTCTACGCCGGAACCGTCGCCCGTGGTTTGACGGGTGAGTCATCTCCTCCTGAGGGACGCCCAGACGCTGGGACTGGCCATCCGTCCATCAGCGCTGAAGCCCTGGCCAAGTCCTCTATCGCCGCCAAAGAGCGCCTGGGAGACCAACTCCTCAGCACCTACATCGAGAAGGACAACATCCTGATCAACCTTCTCACGGGGCTCAACGCCGAGGACCAGTCCAAGCCCTGCTACCACCCCGGCAGCATCGTGCCCGCTGGCAACTTCGTTGACCTGCGCTTCAAAGAGATCGTCCTCCATCAATGGGACATCCGGTCGGCCATCGAGGAGAAAGCGGGCCTTTCCGCTGCGTCTTTGGGTTCCATGGTCATCCTGATCCAGGAGTCGTTCGCGTCCGGTTCGCTTCGGTGGGCTTTCTGGGCCGGCCCGGCATTGGACCGTGAAGTTCGTTATCGGTTCGAGGTGAAGACGCCGGTGCCGGTGACAGCCGACATCGTGGTAGAAGGAGACAAGTTCCGCTACGAGAAGTCACCCCAGGGAGACGCCGACGTAACGTTCCGCTGCCACACCCACATCTTCGCCCTGCTGATGTACGGCCGGATGCCAGCCGCTGAGGCCATGGCCGCTGGGCATCTGGCGGTCGACGGCGACAGCGAACTAGCCGCCCAGTTCAGCCAGTGGTTCAAGGGGATTTAGTCCTTCAACAAGTACGGTGTTCAACCACAAGTTCGTGGTGAGCCCCGTCGAACCATGCCTGCGCAGAAACTTGGGTCCTTCGACAGGCTGGGGATGAGCGGAATGTGATGACTGCTGCCCCTTCCGTCATTCCTGCGAAAGCAGGAATCCAGGCAATCACCTCTTGCGGCTGTTGTCTGACTTGTTGAGAACCGGCGCCCTTACCCTAACCCTCTCCCACGCATGGGGGAGGGAATTTTTCTCCACACCATTCAACTGTCATTCCGAGCGAAACGAGGAATCTCGTTCCTGAGGTAGGCCAACTGCCGGTCTTGCAAGCAGTCACAGGTTTGCAGTTGTGCAATGGGATTCCCCGTCGGCTTTCGCCTCCTCGGAATGACAGTTTGCTGACAGACTAGCCGTCCGGCCCTAGCCGCTTTAGGGCATCTTCGGACAGACGGTAGATGTACCACCCTTCTAGCCGCTCGGCGCCCAGTTTCTCGTAGAAGCCGATGGCCGGCTCGTTCCAGTCCAGGACCGACCATTCCATCCGTGGGTAGCCGCGGGACTGGGCCAGGCCGGCGCCGTAGGCCATCAGTTTCCGGCCGATGCCGTAGGCCCGCCACTCTGGCAGCACGAAAATGTCCTCCAGATACAGACTGGAACGCCCCGAGTAGGTGGAGTAGTGCTGGCAGAATATCGCGCAGCCAACGGCCTCGTCTTCATGGTAGGCCAGGTAGGCTTCAGCGTTGGCGTCTGCGCCAAATAAGGACTCATGGATGTTGTCCTCGGTGGCAACCATTTCGTCGGTCAACTTCTCATAGTCCGCCAGTCCCTTGATGAACTGCAACACGAGAGGGGCGTCTCCGGGCTTGGCTGGTTCGATGCGAATCTTGTTGGCCATCTGTCTACCCCACCCGGTACCGGTTCAAGAGGTCCATGTTGAGTTCGTAGCCGATGCCCGGCCTGTCGGGAACGGTCACGAACCCGTCATCATCTGGCTGCAGCAGCGGCTGGAACATCTCGGCCCGCAGCGGGTCCACGGCCACGGGGTAGATCTCCAGGAACTCGCCGTGGGGTATCGCCGCTGCCAGCGGCAGTTGCAGCTCTTGGCATCCGTGGGGAGCGATGGAAACGCCGCGCTCGGCGGCCAAGTTGGCTATGTCCATGGCCACGTCGTATCCGGGGACGATGCCCACGTCCACGTTCAGGATGGACGCGCCTTTGTGGTCCAGCAAGGTCTTGAAATGGGCCAGATGATAGCCGTTTTCGCCGGTGGCGATCTTGACGCTGGAGGCCTCGGAAAGCTGGCCGTGCCCTTCATAATCGTGGATGGGCAATGGCTCTTCGAACCAGTAGACGTCGTATTGGGGCAGCTGGCGGGCGAACTCCAGAGAGGTTTCCATGTCCAGCGCGCAGTTGGCATCCACCATCAGAGTTGTTCTGTCGCCAATGGCGTTGCGGGCGGCTTCGACCCGGCGCATGTCTCCGGCCACGCCCACGTTGGGGTCGCCGATCTTGATCTTCACCGCTGAAGCGTGCATCTCCTCAACATTGAAGCGCACCTCTTCCTGGAGTTCTTCCAGGCCCTTGCCCTCGGCGTAATAACCCCCTGCGATATAGGTGCGGATGCGGTCTTGCGCCCCGCCCAGCATCCGGTGGATGGACTGTCCGGTGGCCTTGCCCTTGATGTCCCAGCAGGCGATGTTGATGGCCGCCAGGACTTGGGTGTTGATGCCGCCGATACCCAGTATCTTGATCAGCTTCTCGCCCAGATCGTAGGACAGAGCGCGGGTTTCCATGGGGTCGCGTCCCAACACCAGAGGCCGGAAGTAGTCGACATAACCGGGGAACAGGTTCAGGGGCCGCTCGGCAGCGGTGCCGCCGTTCCAGCCGGAGCCGGTGATGCCCTCATCGGTGTGTACCGTTACTTTGTGCAACCGGCCCGGTCCGTAGAAGTGGCCGCCGTTCCAGATTCCCGGCCGCTCCCACTCAAAAACTTCGCTGGTGATATCGGTGATCTTCATCTCTGATTAGTCCGCCCTCAAATCCGTACTAAGGCACGTCTATCCGCTGCAGACGCCGCACGCCCAGCACCTCTGCGGACCGGGGCGTCGGCTTCAGCAGGCCCAAGAACAGCTTGATCACTGTGCTCTTACCCACTCCGTTGGGGCCCAGCAGTCCGGTTATCCCGTCTTGCACCAAGAAGTACACCGACTCCAGCGCAATGGTCTGCCCGTAGTGTTTGGTGAGTGATTTAGCTTCTAAGCGTGTTTCTACGGAGGTATTATACCCGCGGACTCCGTCCGGTTTGCTCGCCCATCGGCAGGATTTTGGCAGTCCTAATTGACTTGATTTGCAGGGCAGACCATAGTGCTCAGTTGAAATAAGCACATTTGGATACGTATCGGGAGGCAGCTCATGGCAACACTCGTGACCGGCGGGACGGGATTCGTTGGGGCGAACATCGTCAAGGACTTGGCCAATAACGGCCACCAGGTGGTCAGCTTTGATATCAATGGGCCGGACGCCCTGCTGCAGGATTTCCTCGGCGATTCGCCGGTGACCTTCGTTCAGGGCGACATCGTAAACCCGGTGTCGGTGGCGCGATTGGGCCAAGACCATCAGATCGACAAGATCATCCACGCAGCGGTCTACACCGTGAATCGGGAAGCCCTCGAAAAAGAGCGTAGCCGCGACGTCATCGCCATCAATCTTGAAGGCACGGCCAACCTGTTGGAGCTGGCCCGAACTCAGAAGGTCGCCAGGTTCATCTATGTCAGTTCCGGGGCGGCTTACGGTCCGGCCATTCCCGGAGACCAGACCCTGAACGAGGAGACGGCGCCCGCCCCGGATTTCCTGTACGGCATCACCAAGTTCGCCAGCGAGATGATCACCCGCCGCTACGGCCAACTGCACGGCCTATCCACCGCCAGCGTGCGCCTCAGCACCCCCTACGGCCCCATGGAGCGGGTCACCGGCCACCGGGCGGTCATGTCGGTGTTCTACGACTGGACCGGGCGGGCGGCGCGAGGAGAGAGCATCACCCCTGAAGATATGGACGAGGGCCGGGATTATATCTACATCCCAGACATCGCCGACGGGCTTCGCACAGTGTTGGACGCCCCGTCGCTGCCCCATGACCTCTATAACCTGACCACGGGAATCTGGCTGACCTTTCAGGAGATACTGGACGCCGTGATCGAGCTTTCGCCAGGCACTCAGGTCAATACCCCGGCCCCCAAAGCAAAGACCGGCGACACCTACTCAAGGGGCCCACTCTCGGGGCACCGCCTTTTCAGCGATCTGGGATGGACGCCTAAGTATGACCTCAGAGCTGGTCTGGCCGATTACATCAAGTGGCGCAAGGATTCCAACTTCCTCGACTGACCAGGCATAGTGATTTTGACAAATAAGGGACGCGGGAATAGGATTGGCGCCTCAGGCCCAAGCGTTAAATAATTTCCCACGGAGGCATGCCAACATGGAAGCCACAGGTATCTCTCACATAGCAGTTTGTGTCAGGGACATGGACAAGGCCCTGGCCTTTTACCGGGACATCCTCGGAATGACAGTGAAGAAGGACTTCATCGAGGACACGAGCACCGGCGGGCTGACCCACACCTACAAACACAAGCGCGACAACCGCCGTACTGTCTACCTCGATTGGGGTCAAGACCAGTTCTTCGTGATGACCAGCCACCCCGGCGACAAGACCGACGGCGAGGGCATCAAGTTGGACCAGGTAGGCGTTAGCCACGTGTCATTCACGGTCAAGGACGTACGCGCTCTGGCCGACGAGCTGATAGCAAAGGGCGTGGAGATCGCAGGCGGCATCGAGGCGTTCGCCGACACGGAAGGACACGTCCGCACATTCTTCGCCTTCGACCCCGACGGCATATTGGTCCAATTCGACGCTGGGATTGCATCCTAGGTGATTCTTCCCCAAAGATAGTTTAAAAAGCTCCAAAGCCCGGCATTTTTTGACTGGGCTTTGGTCTGATTAGAGATGTATGTCATGGCCAGTAAATCTAAAGACGGAAGAGATATCCACTGGGGGATATTCGACTGGGTCGAGTGGGATCCCAACTCTCCGTCGCAGATCTTCGATGACCGGCTGAGTCTTCTGGAATACGCCGACAAGCAGGACTTCTACTGCTACCACGTGGCAGAACACCACACCACGCCCCTCAGCGTGGCTCCCTCGCCCGGCATGTACCTCTCGGCGGTCGCCCAGCGCACTTCTCGTATCCGGCTAGGCCCACTGGTCTACCTGCTGCCCCTGTACAACCCCCTGCGGCTGATACAGGAGGTCTGCATGCTGGACCACCTGAGCCACGGACGCCTGGAATTGGGCGTGGGCCGGGGCATAGTGCCCTATGAGGTGGCGCGGTTCGGAGTAGACCCCGAAGAAGGGCGGGCCATGTTTGACGAGGCCTTGGCTGTGCTCCTAAAGGGCCTGAACAATGAGACATTGGACCATGAAGGGGAGTTCTACAACTACAAAGACATCAAGTTCTGGATCAGGCCCTACCAGCAGCCCCACCCGCCTATCTGGTACGCAAGCGGCAATATCGAGACTGTGCCTTGGATGGCCAAGAACGGAATCCACACTAGCCACATCTTCGACACCAACGCCGTCACCAAGCAGCATTTTGACCTGTACCAAGAGTTGTGGGAGAAGCACAAAGGAGACCCGGACCGGATCAACAGCGGCACGGACGAGCCCAAACAAGGCCAGACCCGTCACGTCTACATAGCCCCCACCGACGCCGAGGCCATGGAAGATGCCCGCGGCGCCTGGAAAGCGTGGTGCGACAACATCAACTACCTGTGGAACGTTGGAAATTCCGACTTCTTGAAATGGCTGTACGACTTCGACGCCCTGGTGGCCGACGAAAAGATCATTGCCGGGTCGCCCCAGACGGTCAAAGAGCAGGTCTGGCGGTCCATCGAAGAGTCGAACATCAACTACTTCATGGGCGTTTTCGCCTGGGGCAACATTCCTCACAAAAAAGCCATGCGCTCTATAAACCACTTCGTAGATGAGGTGATGCCGGGGGCCTAGCAGCCTGCGCTGCCTGCGCTACCGACTTCCACACCACTGTCATTCCTGC
>CEUD01060599.1_pt1 | contig 34783 bp, 25 predicted proteins | sample 356481 | NCBI WGS metagenome assembly CEUD01 (sample SAMEA2623314, study PRJEB7988) | marine metagenome | isolation source: saline water (ENVO:00002010), including | reverse complement strand
TTCCGTATATTGCGATATAAACGCTTGGTATTCTTGGTTCGGCTCATGTTCTATATCGCGCAGTAGGCGGTTCACATAGACGCCGACGAGTTGGGGAGATCCCATGTTCAGTTTCTGTGTAATCCAAGTATTTGGAGCGCTGGTATGACGTTTGAGTTCAGCAGCGATCCACACTTTCCAATTCGCAGATTTCTTATCGTTGGCAATATCGAGATCCGTTCGACTTGCGACCTGCATTCCTTTTTTAAGCGAATTCTCCCAAATCAACTCATTCGCCTCGGCTAAGTCTTTACCCTCCATGCGCAATCGGTCAAACGTTCCGTCTTTCAACAGTCCTTCGCTTTGGAGCAGTTCTCGTTTGAAATCTTTGGATCCCAGTGCCCAGCCCCGACATATCGTGTCGAAAGCCATCTCCTTGCGAGCGTCACTGTCCTCGGTTAGCCATTTGAGGTAGTTCTCATAGCTACGGCGTCCGTGAGGTGTGTCCGAGAGTTTTCCCGCTGCCATCAGTCCACCCGTTGGGTCTAGGAAGTCTGGCCTCGCTGCAGGGTGCCTCAAATACCAATAGCTTGACCAGCGGTAGTTGCGAAGACCTTCGACATCGCAGATACCCGCCCTGACTGGATTCAATGCCACATAATGCAAGAGCGCCCCCAGATAGGTGTCCTCTTCAACGATTAGACTCTTGTAGCGACCTTGGAAGAGTTTGCCGTGCACTTGCCTGAACTTGTGGTAACGATTCGCAAAGGTCGATTGCAGCCACTTCATTCCGTAGATGAGGTTTCCCCTCGGGGTGCGGATCACCAGATGGAAGTGATTCGTCATTACGCAAAATCCCTCCAGTATCCATCCGCATTTCTCGCAAGCCTCGAAGAGGCATTTCTCGAACGACTGGTGCGCCCCCTCGTTGATGAACAAATCCTGCCGGTAGTTGCCTCGATTTATGATGTGATAAACTCCGTTTTCCCGTTCGATCCGTAGGCTGCGTGGCATGAGGGTCTCTACTATGATGTTCGGGGGAACTGGGGCAACAATAAATATCGAGTAATACGGAATGACCCCTTTTAGCGCCTCTTTTAGCGCCTCCGGAATGCCCCCTTTTAGCGCCTCTGATTCTGACAACGAAGGAAAGGAGATTTTTTTTTGCCCTCACACAAGGAGCCCAACATTACCCTTCCTAATTACTGCCATTAACGACTTGAACCGACATAAGTATATCGTAAAAAGAACGGCATGAAACCACTACTATTTTTGATGGGGATCATTGTGTGCGGCCTCCAGACCAAAGCGTCGCCACTAGTATTTGATTCGGGAGAGGCCTCCGGCACTCTAAGCCCGGACTCTTACGAATTTTACGAAATTTCTGTTCCAGCCGGTGCGGACGGCTGGCGCGTGGTTCTACAAAGCGGAAGCGGTGGCACAAATGACCCGGACCTGTACATTCGGCGCGGCGCACAGCCATCCACATCCGTATTCGATAAATATTCTGCCAGCGGAACAACCGACAGCGTCTATTACGCCAAAGGCGAACTGACCGCAGCGACCTACCACATTGCGATTCATCTACCGCCAGAGGCATCGGGCGACGTATCCTACACCCTGAACAGTGACGAGTTTGCTTTGAAAAAAGTGAGTTTTGAGGATGCCGCAGATATCGACACCATCGCCCCGGGTGAGTTTAAAAATTACGAAATCGAAGTACCGGCAGATCGTGATGGCTGGCGTTTGGTTCTCAACAATCGCACGGGTGGGTTGGCCCACGATCCCGATTTGTATGTCAGGCAAGACGCTCTGGCCTCAATCAACAGCTACACACGCCTTTCCCAGAACAAGGAAACAGATACGATTTTCATTACCGATCAGGAACTAGCAAGCACGACCTACTACATTGGTGTCTATTTGCCAGCAGATGCGACACAGAGTGTCGATTTTTCATTCTATAGTGAGGATTACTCCGTGGTCGAGTTAGTTTGGGACCCCGGCACGGCTACTGCTGGCACCGAGTTGCATCTCGAACCGAATGCCAACGGCGGAGAGTATCTGTTTCGAATTGTCACCGAGAATCCGGATCACGCCGTCTGGCGTAGCGCCTTGAAAGTGAACTCAGGTGAAGCCGACCTGTATTGGCGGCGATACAGCTATCCAACAATCAGCCAAAATTATGACAAATCGGAGCGTGTCGGTAGTGACGGCTTTACCCACCCTCTCAGTGAGACAAGCGGTGCGGGACAGGAGTGGTTTTTTCTTGTCAGCTCAACTGAGGGAGCGGACTGGTCTTTCTTCGCTGGAGATATTCATGTTGAAGACCTAGGCACCTCGGCAGCCGATGCCTCCAGTTGTTCCTCCTTAGCTCCTGTCGGGCCGGAAGGCGCTCGCTTCTTCCAAACGGAATTGCCGGTAGAGATGCTGGCTTGGCGCTTATGGGTGAATGACGGCACCGACGCGACGCTCGACCTTCCCGTTTACACTCGCCCCAATTTAGCGCCTCACTTTTCCAGTAGCAGCTACTACCAACATACCTTCAATGGCCAGGACCTGCTGGTCCCGGATGCCTCACCGGAGGAATTCGAGGCTGGGACGGGTGCGCCATACTTTATCGCCGTGTTTGCCGATCCGGACACTTCCCTCCTGCTGGACAATCGTCAACAGACGATCACGGATGTCGCACACCAGTCGACGACCGCGGCGATTCACTCGACAGGGTATCACTACCATACCTTCCGTATTGATGTCCCGGTGGAACAAATCGCTTGGGAAAATACCAGCCTACAAATCAGCGGAGACCCAAATTTGGTCATCCGCGAGAATCAAGTCCCCAACCCACGTAAATTTGAATTTCAGTCCAACGTTGCCGGAACTGTTGACGATAGTGTGACGATTGTTCCCAATGTCCTGACCGATGGGACTTTTTACGTAACGGTTTATTCAGACACGGCATTTGAATTTCAGTTCTTTAATGGCGAGCCAGTTATAACCGATATCGATTTCTCCAGCACGACCGTCAACGATTTGACGAACAAGGTAGGCTGGCGTTTCTACCGCATTCTGGATATTGATTCTCAGGTAGGTTTCCTGGGCTGGAGGCTCGACCTATCAAATCATCCTGCAGATACCGAAATCTATATCCGACGCAATGCAGTTCCCGGTTGGCAGAACGGTCTCTACAATCAAATGTCGGAGGCGGATTTCCTTCAAGATGCGAACCATGAAGCCGACATCTGGTACGTCGGCATTTATCAGCCGACCACGGCATTGAGTGCGTTCACCCTCGAATCGGGCCCGATCCTCCCCAAGACGCTGACGTTCGACGGTGGAACGGATAGAGTCGAGTCTTTACCCAAGCAACAGTGGCAGTACTACCGCATCGATGTGCCCGAAACTTTGAATGGAGAAGATGTCTTAGGTTGGGAGCTGCGGCTCAAAGACTGGGTAGGCGGCAATCCGCAACTAACCGTCCGGCGAGCTCAGATTCCGGATTCAAGTGGGACTTCACCCAGTAGTTGGCCATCATCCGGAACGACTTTCACTCCCGGCTATCGAATCGGAGCCACTAGTGACGGATGGACGGGCGACTACAATACCAGTAACGGTGCCACTGACACCGTCGATCGTGTCTTGAGTATGTCGATGGGGAATCCCTTGGAGCCGGGCACCTATTACATCGGAGTTTATAATCAGGACTATAGCGAGGATTGCGCCTTTACTCTACAGAGTCGTGGCATCGGTAGCGGGATGAGTCTGGATGTGGTCGAAGTCACACCTGGCTCCGATGCAATCGTAAATAGCCTGGCACCTCGCGAGCCGGCCTTCTTCAAGTTTGAGTTGGCGACTCCCGTCAGCAGCTGGCAATTTGAGTTGGACTTTGGTGCGACCACTCCAAACGGCGAAGGCATGCTACTGCTTCGCAAAGATTGGTTACCCAATACCTATGCCTACGGAGATTCAAACAACAGCCCATTCAACCAAGCTTCACAAGCAGGCCAGCTGACCAACCAAACTGAATTGAAAATCCAAGGGCAAGAGCGCATGACCTTGCTACCCTATAATGGGGAAACGGAAATCCCAGCCGGAACGTATTACGTGGCCGTGATCAGTGAGGGAAATAGCCCCACTAGCACGGACCGAATTGGAACGGGCGACGTGGATTTGGTCCTACGCAACGATTTTGACCTGGGTGTGCAGGATCTTGGTACACTGAATGTTGGTGCCATCGAAAATGAGTCGGGCACCCTGCTGCCGGGTGAGGTCGATTTTTACCGTTTCACAGTTCCAGTCGACACTTTGGCCTTGGCGATCACATCGACGGAAACAACGGCGGCAACAAGCTACCTCACTGTGCGCACCGATGGCAGCCATTTACCCCGTAGTCTCGGTGGCTACGGATTATCTGGCGGTCAACCCTATCAACACTACCTGACATACCAGGGAACAATCAATATCAGCAACCCGCCAGCAGGCGAATACACGATGCTTTTACATTACGGACAATACGACAGCCAATACGAAATCGAAATCGAGATGAAGGAGACGAGTCCGTTGGGTTTCACAAGTCAGCTACCTGCGCCTCCTTCAAATACTGTAAGCTTCGATCTACTGAGTCAGGAACTAGAATTCTACGAGCTTGAGGTTCCGGAAACGGTGAATGGTCAGGTTTACCTAGGCTGGCTGTTGGAGCTGAATATGACTTCTGGAAATGCGACCGTAAGTGTGCAGAAGGATCGCTTGCCATTGGATTCGGATACTAGCTATCAAAGTGGCACGTCCAGCAGTCGGCTCTACTTAGGGACTCATTTTTATGGCTATAATAATCGTGCGTATGACCTGCTTCCCGGCACATGGCATGCGCAGGTCTCAGCAAGTGGAAACGCACAGGGCACACTTACCAGTGAAGCGATTTTTGCAACTGAGCTGAATATGGATGCTGTGCAAAATGCCGATGGCGGCACACATACCGACACAAAATTAATCGCTTCAGGTGAAAAACAGTTTTATGTAGTCGAAGTACCCGCAGAGCTTGATGGCAAAGAGGTCTTGGGCTGGAGCCTCGACCTGGAAGAGCTTTCTGGTGATGCAACAGTTAAAGTGAGTCGTAATGTCTTACCGATTAATTATAATGTAACCACCTACAGCGACAGCGACGATACTTTGCTGATGGACGCAGCTCAAGCCACACCGGGAACTTACTATATTGAGGTACACGGAAACAACGCGACGGAGTACGTTCTGACGAGTGAAGCGATTACAACCGATGATATTCGTCGCACTTGGGCGATGCCTCTACGTGACGCATCCACCACAACACCTGGCCTGACCTCGCCTGATTTTGGTGATAGTGGTATCGATGCATCCGGAAATACACTCCCCAACGACCAGGGCCTTGATATTCCTGCAGATCAACTGCATTACTATACAGTCACAATTCCGGACGACAACGAAGGCCTGTTCCGGATTCAACTGGATGCGATTAGCGGCAACCCTGATCTATATATTCGTAAAGACTGGTTAGCGGGCGACGAGTTCAACAATGATTTTGAACTGACCCAAAACAACCAAACGCAATATGCAAACTGGGTCGCAGAAGACAGTTTCTTTGAGAAGCAGCTGGCTCCTGGCACCTACTATCTTGCTGTTGAGGCAGCGAGTGGCACAAACGCACGCTATCGCCTACGCTTATCAACTGGACGAATGCAAGACCTGCCTATGGATGGAGGCAGTTTAGAGAATCAAGTCATGGCGGGTGATGATTGGCGCTACTACCGAGTCGATGTCCCACTGGATCTGCCCGAGAACTGGGAGATTAATTTCACCTTATCTCAAGGCAACGTAAGCATGTATCTACGCGACACAGTGCCACCAGGATATATATTCACCGGCTATGGATCTTCGATCAGAAGCTGGCGTAACGATTCAAAAAATCAAGGAACGTATAGTGATTACACATCTCCTGGAATAATCACCCTAAGTGCACCGCAAGTTCGACCTGGACATACATACTATATTGGGTTCCGAGCACTAACTGATTCGAATTTCTCAATCAGTTCAAACATTTCAGGTAGCACCATGACGGATCCATCGCTAATTGATTTCTATGGTGGCAGCGTCAGCGACTCGCTCTCCGCAGGCGAAACTCATTACTACCGAGTAGTGAGCCCCGCAGATGCAGTGCGTTGGATGCACCATGCGACACACTCCAGCGACGTAAAGATATACATTGAGCAAGGCTCGTTTCCGTCTGCGACCAGTTCCGACGATGCCTACAGCAACTGGCAGTCGAACTGGGAATACAACCATACTTTCAGTACGAGTTGGCCTTGGGTGACCGGAGAATCCTACTACATTGCTCTGGTCAATGAAGGCCTCAGCGAAGAAAACTACACTTTCACGATGAACGGTAAGAATATTTATACCGACGATCAGGATGGGAATGGAATCCCAGATCAGTGGGAGCGCGATACGCTCGGTTCATATGGCTATAACCCACTTTATGATTATGATAACGATGGCACACCATTTATCTTAGAATACTTCTTCGGCATGAACCCACAGGTTCATGATAAACCCGACATCCAGGTCGGTGCTGATTCGGATACTTTCAATCTCGATTTCCGTAAAACAACTCACACAGAGCTACTAGAAAGCACAGTGATGCGCAGCAATACACTGCTCCCCGGCTCCTGGATTGACGCTGGCGCGATGCTTGAGCTATTGACAAACGAGGGTGAGACTCAGCTATGGCGGGCTCGTATTCCAATCCTAGAAGGCCGAGATACCGATTTCTTCCGCCTGCAAGTTGAACCTTAAAGTTAAGAGGAGTAGGCAGAGAACAGAATACAGAACTCAGGCCTGACACGCAATGAGTTAAGGAACTTCGTGCGTCGCCAATATGGCGACGCACGAGATCCACGGAAGTATCTGCTCCCTGAGCTCTGAATTTAAGGTTTAATACGATCCACCACGAGTGGTAAAACGAGTGGCGGCTCTGAAGAGAGGTGGATGGCTGCCCGTAGGCGCGCCTCCGCTGCGGCGCGAGATTCTTCATCGCGATAATGAATACGAACAATGGCTTCGCCGGGTTGCACACGATCGCCGACCTTTTTTAAGAGTTCCAAGCCCACTGCTGGATCGATGACAGAATCTGTCGACACGCGCCCAGCCCCGAGTAAGCATGCGGCCTCTCCGAAGCTACGAGCATCCAGGCCACTGACATACTGGGCCTCCTTTATCTCGGGGCCGACATCGCAGCTAAACTCGCAGAGTGGCAAGCGCTGGTAGTCATCCACCACCCGCGGATCACCGCCCTGAGCTTGAACCAGTTCGCGAAACCCCTCCAGCGCGGCACCGCTCTGGATCGCCCCCCTAAGGGCATCCATCGCATCCTCTTGGGTGGAGTGAATGCCGCCAAGCACAAGCATTTCCGCACACAGGGCATAGGTGACTTCCATCAAATCTTCAGGCCCCTCGCCGCGCAGGCAATCAATCGCTTCGATCACTTCCAAGGAGTTTCCAATCATTCGCCCCAGCGGCTGCTCCATACGTGTCAACAAGGCGGAGGTTGGCTTGCCCATGCTGGCACTGATCGCGACTAAAGCCTCAGCCAACTCACGCCCACGCGCTTCCGTGGGCATGAAGGCGCCATGCCCGAATTTGACATCGAGCACCAGCGCGTCGATGCCCTCAGCTAGTTTTTTGCTGAGGATACTGCCACAAATCAGAGGAATGCTCTCGACGGTGGCGGTGACATCTCGCAGAGCGTACAGCTTACGATCGGCGGGCACCATATCGGCAGACTGCCCGATCATGGCTTGATGAATGTCCTGCAGTTGCTGGCGGTAGGCGGCGTCACTCAGCTCGGTGGAAAACCCGGGAATGGCTTCCAGCTTATCCAAGGTGCCCCCAGTGTGCCCCAGGCCGCGCCCACTCATCATGGGCACGCACAATCCACAAGCGGCGACGAGTGGCGCTAGAATGAGCGAAACTTTATCTCCCACCCCCCCGGTGGAATGCTTATCCACTTTAGGGCTGGTAACTTCCGGCAGCTCCACAATCCGGCCAGAGCGCATCATGGCCTCAGTCAAGCAGCCTGTCTCCTCGGGAGTCATCCCCTGAAGAACGATGGCCATTAATAAAGCACTGGATTGGTAATCTTTAAACTCTCCCGATACGACACCGGCGACAAAGGACTCGATCTCAGCGCGACTCAAAACCAATCCATCGCGTTTATGAGCTATGATCTCTTGCGGCAATATCTTCATATACCAGAGTGTGCGCAAGAAGAGCCGCTTGTCGAGCCAGCGAAAATTTCCCTGATTAACAGTTCATTTCCGGTTGCGTCTGTAGCAAGCCTTGCTACAGTTCAAGGCAACCCTGCAGTGTTCGAGACTTAATGGAGTATCTGTCCTTTACTCTGAAACAATCGGGAGTTTGCCCCGCGTAGGTGGCTGTCCAGCCGTCAACCGGAAGACAAATACTTACGAGGAAAGCTCCCACCTTAAGCTCAAAAGGCTAAGAACTCCCACTAAAGACGGCACAGGCGGGGCCTTTTTGTGTACGGATGTCAGGAGTCATTTGTAGGGACGCGACGTGGACCTTTTTGAGCAGCAAAGAACGCGCTACCCACCCTCGCCAAAAGAGATCGAGTGGATCCCAACCGACTTCAGCGCGTTGAGCACATTGACGACGCTCTGCTGATAAGTTTCGGGGTCGGGCTGGATAATCACGAGTGTTTTCAAGCCCGCTCGATCGGAGGAGAGTTTCAACTGATTCAAGGTGCGCGTGAGATTGGGCAAAGCCGCGCTGCCGGGGTTATCAGTCGGCACCCCATTAAGCATAACAGTGCCATCGAGCAGAATATCAATATAGTGTTGTTCGGGCAGTGGCGTATCCGGCGGAGCGGCCACACTGGAAGGTAACTTTACACCGAGGTCGGCTTCTTCTTTCACGATGGTAGTGGTGACCATGAAGTAAATGAGCAGCAGGAAGACGATGTCGATCATCGGTGTGAGGTCGACTTTATCATCGGGAATCTGCAGGCGTTTAGCTTTCATGGCTATTGGGCGCTCTGATAAGTGGCAAAAATAACATTGGGCACACCGCCTTCAGCGGCTGCGGCAAAGACCTTACGTACTTCCTTGAATGCCACATTGGCATCGGCACGAACGTAAAGCTTCAGCTGTGGTGCCTGCGCCTTGGCCTGAGCAACCAACCCTGGTAGCTCTTCGATCACGGTGGATTCCGCACCATAAAATATGGTGCCATCTGACTTCACGGTAATAGTAGTACGCATGCCACGCTCCTCAGGGATGCTGGCATTCTCGGCAATCGGCACAGTGATAGGCACCAATTGCTGCACTTGCATGTTCGCCACTGTCATAAAGAAGACAATGAGCAGAAAGACGATGTCGATCATCGGTGTGAGATCGGGCGTCTCAGCCGTGTGTTCGATTGGTCGCGGTTTCATGGTATATAAATTAAGGCGTCGTCAAATCAAGAAGCCGAGTGCTCGGCAACCATGCCATTCTTTTTCATCAGCCGAGTCATCTCGCCTAGGCGTTCATAGATGCCAGACGAAGCAGCCATGTATTTATTTTTAAAATAAAAATAACACATCAGCGCAGGGATCGCTATCAGCAATCCGGATGCGGTAGTCACCAGAGCTTCGGAAATATTATTGGCCAGCAGCTCCGGCTTACCAAGACCTTGCGCCGCGATATTACGGAAGGCTTTAACCATACCACTCACGGTGCCGAGCAGCCCCATCATTGGAGAGACCGAAGCAACCACTTGTAAATATTGCACAAAGACCAAGGGGCTAGCCAACACTTTACCCGCACGTTCCTCCAGGGCTTCATTCACCTCGGCCACGGAAGCATAGCCGTCACTCACGGTTTCAAATCCAAGACGTAAAATATCCGTCATGTAACCAGGGTGCGCATCACAGGCACCCAAGGCCGCGCTCGCATCCCTGGCCTCAATTGCCGCACGCAAATCCGCAGTCGCCTCGGGCTGTGTAAAACGCTTCTCTTTAATAATAAGTGCGCAATAGACCGCAAGTCCAACCGTCGCCACAGAGAACGCGAGCAAGGGATACATCGCCCAACCACCCTGCTGAAACATAGTCCAAATGGTAATCGTTTCCTCAGCAGGAGCGGCTGCCACAGCGGACTCGCTCTGTCCCTGCGCTAGACTGGCGAAACAGACTGACAACCAAAGCGCAAAGGCGAATCGCCGAACAACACAATAAAACGGATTTAGTTTTGTATTCATAATTAGGATACTCATGGGGTTAAAGTTTCAAGATCCTTCAGACTCGCTCGAGCCCAAGGACTCTCAGGAAAGGAAATAGAGAGTTCGCGATGCGCGGCAATGGACGCTTCATTCATGTCGACACGAGCATACACAAGTGCGACTGTGTAAAGTAATTCCGGATACCACGGATCAGTGGAGTTGGCATAAGTTTTCCCCTCAGCTGCGGAGCGCATCGCAGCTGAGAAATCTTCGTCACGCAAACTCAAGCGCGCTTTAATCAACTCACGTAAAGAATAACCGGGCGTGCTGACTTCCATCTCTGGCAGGTGATCTAAAAAGACAGACGGCACCAAATCATGGCCTAGGTAGAAACTACAATACGCCACCCAAAGGCGGGCACGCGTTTGATACACGTTCTCGCTCACTTGAATCTTACGATACAAATTAAAAGCCCGTAAATAATCGCTGCGCTCGCGCCATGCGTGCGCCAAATCAAGCATAACAGCCAGACGCGCATCTGATAACATCCGCGCAGACAGGACATGTCGATGCACCCGATCCAGCGCAGATGATTGCTCGGCATCAGCCAAAGCGAGCGCTAAGTGCCCCACACGATCCAGCACACTGGCTGGCGCCAGCGAGAGCGGGATCTGCGTCGCGACCTCTGCCGCCTCGCGCCACTGCTCCGCCGCAGTTAAGGCATCCAGATACAACAAAACCGTCGGCAGCATATTACCCGGCAATTCACTTAACTCCAGATACTGGATAAAGGGCTTTGCCTGTTCCCGAATCACAGGCAAGGCCTGCAGCACTTGACCGCGCTCAAAGTCTTCAATCGCGTCGTAAAAGGCTTGAGGAAATAAAAAGTTTAGAGCACCACGTTGACGCAGCAACTCATCTATTTCGAGATAGGCACGGCCGCCGCGATCAGGCCCCACAGGACGAAAAACGATTTCGTCACCATCCACTCCAGTCAAAACCACATCCTTCATTTGCTGCGGATATTGCAAGCGCATGTTAATCTCAGGCTTAGCAGATAAGAAGTATGGCAACATGCAGATGCAGAGACAGACTAAGCAACGATTCGTAGATATTTTGTTACACATATTCATAGCTTATAGAGACTGGGCATGTCGGCGGATGACCTGATAAAGTGGCGATTCCTCGGCACGCGGGAGATCGAGAAAAAATTGATATGTATTGCGGGCCGATTCTGTCTCGCCCTGCTCTTCGAGCAATTGAGCACTTTCCAGCACAGCCTTAGCGGACCACTCAGGGTAGCCGGCATAGGCAAGGTAAGTGCGTTCGAAAAAGCCTTGCGCCTTACCAGTTTCGTTCAGCTCAAGAAAACAAAGACCGATTTTAAAAGTTGCCTCCGCCCAGAGCACGCCACGCCAGTCACGTTGATTAATGATTATAGAATACGCCTCCACTGCAGCCTGATAACGCCGCGCGAGACGCAAAGCATCCGCACGCAGCATCGCAGCTCTTCGGCTGTGAGCCGCACCAAAATAATCGTCGAGGATGCGTCCGTAGAAATCGGCAGCCTGATCAAAATAACCAAGCTCCATCTCCAGCTGGCCTAATTCAAAAAGCGCACTGGCAGCTGCGCCGGATTCTGGTGCCTGTTCTATGACTTGCTGAAGCCAAGCACGCGCTGCGTATGGATCGTCTGGTGCTTTGATATGTGCAATCCATACCAATGTCGCCGGACTCGCGAGGTCCGCCTCTGCCTGCCCGAGTTGGGCAGGGCTCAACTCAATATCTGCCCGTAAATTTAGAATACGAAGTAAACGCAACGCTAAAGCGTGCTGACCAGTCGCCAGTGCAGACTCGCGCATTTCTTTGAAAACACTCGCTGGTGCAGCTTCGGGCAATTGGCTAAGTTGTGCGTCCACGCCGCGCTGGATCACAGCTAGGGCCTCATAATCTGAAATATCCAACAGCTCCCCTGCAGATCTCGCGCCCATGGCAGTCGCTTCAATCAACTGCTGGTATAGCGGCTGACGGATCACAAGCGCCTCTTGCAGCGCTTTGGGGATCTGCGGGTGTTCATTAAAATAAGCAATTTGGGCGACTCGATCATACAACATTTCACTGCGAAAGACTTCGTCCGTTAGCAAGCGATCAATAAAATCGGTGGTCTGCACACTCCGCTGACGAACCCTCGCATCAGTATCCCACCAGGCATCGATCAACTGATCGACATGGTCAGTGGTAATTCCATCACCGAAACGCTCGATACCATCACGATAATATTCGAAGGCCTTGCGAATACGACCTCGGTCTAGGCTCGCCTCCGCAAGCTTCAGCACTGCCGCCGCGGATGCGGTCGATTGCGGAAAATGATCCAAATAGCGCAGCAGGAGCTCGTCGAGCTCCGCGTAAGCTTGATTGGCCAGCAAGAGTGAGGCCGATTCAAAATATGCGTGATCAATCAAAGCCTGACTCCCCCCCAGCGCTTCCACTTGAGCGTAATGAGCCAACGCGCTTTCCACTGCGGCGTCCATAGCATCCAAGTCACCTAGAAAAACATGTGCTTCCGGCTGCAGCGGATGTCCCGGCGAACTAGATACCCACGCTGTAATAATATCACGCGCGCTGGAATACTCGCCCATCCCGAAATAGGCAACTCCACGACGAAACCGCGCCTCGACATAATAGATACTCCCTGGATTTTCCTCGATCAGGCTTTCGAATGCTGCCAACGCTCGCGAAAAGTCGCCAGCAAACAAATAAGCCATCCCCGACCAGTAATCGACACTCTCGACAAAGGCCCCGTCAGGAAACTCTTCGACCCAAAAAGGAAAAGTATCTAAAATTCGTTCCGTATCCCCTTGTTCAAAAAGTGCCTGTCCGAGCGAATGCGTCACCTGAGTCGCCACCGGATCGTAGGGAAAACGATGCAGAAACGCATCGGCCAAGTCTGCGAGCTTTTCAACGTCCTTATTTTTCTGATACAAAATTGATAGTTGAGTTGCGATCGGCTTTTCGAATTCCAAAAATGCAGGTTCACTCAAATAACTTTCCGCATGCACGATAGCCTCTTCGGAGTAGCCACACTCGATTGCTTGTAAAAAAGCTGCATAGCGAAACTGCTCGATATGCTTATGCTGCGGATATTCCTGAATGAGCCTCACAAATGCAAAATAGGCTTCGTAAGTGCGCCCCATCAAGCGCAGCACTCTCGCCTGACGCCAACGCAGATTGGCGGTATACTTGGGCGCCTCAACCAGCTCAAGTCGCTGCTTACGCAGCGCATTCAATTGCTGAACCAAGGCCTCGGCCTTCGACGCGATAAACCTCCCGGTAAATAACTGCTCTTCGATCGCAATTAGGCGATCCTCTACCGCATAGAGCAATTGCTCGACTGGCAAAACCATGGCAAACAGTAAGCCCGCCTCGAGATACTTCTCATCTTCTTCAAAGCGATCGCCTGTATTTAAGAGTCGAAGATTGATCCCGAGGTCATAACGAAACTTTCGATCGCGATTGATCTCTGCCACCAAACGCATGAGCGCATCCAAACCATCCGCTTCCAGCGCTCGGTCAAATAGTGTATTGAGCGCGAAGAGCCGCAACTGATCAGAGTAGCGCGGATCCAGGAAGCCGCCCAGCACATCGACGGTATCGGAGTGTCGAGACGCTTCGCCTGCCGCCAATACAAAATGCTGCAAGAGCTCATACAACTCTTGCGACTCCAATTGCTGACTATAAATCTGGAGTATGTGCATGTAGGCATCCACAGCCGCGCTCCAATTCTCGGTCCCGAAATAGCAATCCGCCCGATTCATCATTGCGAGTGGGTGCCGCGCATCCGAAACAAAGTCCTGAATAAACTCATCCCAGAACAGGATCGCATCGGAGAGCTGTTGCGTGTCTTTTGTCAGCTGATAGCAACGCATGTGAGCCAGTCCCAACAAATAAAGATTCTCGCGATAAATGGCGCGAAATTCCTCACTCATTGCATTGGTCAAGCGCCCCTGAATCTCTAGCATATAGGGAATCGCCTCGCTTGGATTGCTGGCGAAAGCAGCCTCTGCTCGACTGCCCAAGGTCGGCAAATCGACCTCAGGAAAAGCTTTGACCTGCTGAGCTCTCAGCAAGCTGGATGCAAACAGCAGGCACAGCATACAACACACTCTGCGTCTAATCAACATCCACACCTTTCTCAGTCACAAACACGGCGGATTGCATTGGGCCCAGTTCAAACACCGCGCGACCATTGCGCACGGATACTTGCGCGCCGCTCAAGACATCATTGAGCGGGGCATCTGTCAGCTCAGGGGCGAGCTCGAAAACATAGCGCTGCGATTCATGCGACCGGTTAAAAGCGACCAGGGCCACGTCCCCAGCATGTTTACGAAGATAAGCGTAATGATCAGCGCCAGCGGCTAGCAAGCGACGACTCCCCAAATAGAGTGCAGGGTGCGCTCGGCGTGCCCAAGCCAATTTTGAAAAGTGCACTTGAACAGCAGCTTCTTCAGCACTCACATCCTGACCAAAACGCATCCTACGGCGATTGTCCGGGTCGCCCGCGCCTGTCATGCCAATCTCGTCGCCATAATAAATCATGGGCACCCCATCAATAGTGAGTAGAAATGTCATGGCCAGCTTGAGCTTCGCATAACTTGAAGCATGATCCACCACGATCTGCTGTGCCCAGCCTGCCTCTTCATCGTCGGGATATTGTTCGCTCGGCAAATCGCCATCCGCATAGGCCATAAAGCGCGATTTATCATGATTGCCCAACAGTGCAGACATACGCACACTGCGTCCGTAGCTCTCCTCAGACGCGCGTAAAGCAGCCTCTAACTGATCAAAACCTAGCTGAGCCTGCGCAAAGCAAGGCAAGAGCACATCATACAATGGAAAATCAAACTGACCATCCAACATGTTCGGCCCCACGAAATCTGAAATACCCTGACGGTCCTGAAAGGTCTCTCCCACAAAATAAAAATTCTCTTCTGGAAATGTATCGCGCATTCGGGTACGGAATCGCCACCAAAAATCGGGCCGGATATGTTTGACCGCATCGAGCCGATAGCCATCCAGCTGAAAGGCATCGATCCAATAAGTTGCATCTTCCAGCAAGAAATCCGTCGTGCTCGGATTACGAAAGTCAAATGCAGGCAGGAACGGTTCGAACCAAGTCGTGTATGGGTTATCATTCCAACGACGCAAATTACGCGAACCATCACTCAGCTCTAATTGTCCGAACAGCTCAGGACGTTCTTTTCGGATTGGATTCTCGACATGCACATGCTTAAGCACCAAGTCTGCCAGCACTTTCATACCGCCGCCGTGCGCGGCATCAATCAAGTCTTGCAATGCAGCGGCACCCCCAAAGCGTGCTTCAACCCCAAAGCGATCAATTGGCCAATAGCCATGATAGCCCGTGTAGTGACGAAAGGGAGCCAAGTATTCTTGCCAGGCCCCATCAGGATTTTGATTGAGTGGCGCCAGCCAAAGCACGTTCACACCCAGTGCATCAAAATACCCCTCATTGAGCTTCTGCTCGATCCCTTGAAAATCCCCCCCCTGGTAGTTGGCCGCAGGCAAGACCTCAGAATCATCCACCTGTTTGCTGTTGGCCCGATTTCCATCATGAAAGCGATCGGTGAAGGCGTAATAAATAATATCATCACGCCATATATTTTGAGTGGGCTTGCCTGCATAAGCGATCACCGGCAAGCCAACCTTGCCATCCACATCTTCTGCCAACACACGTAACAGCACGCCTTGAGGTGCCGATTGCAACGATACCACAGCGCCATCTTCATCAAGCACGGCATCGAGCGCAATCACACCGCCACGCTCCGGCAAAGCTTCCGCCCGAATCAATGCTAATTTCTTATTGGAGCGGAGCCGTAGCTCCTGCGCATCAATTGACTCGACGAATAATGTAGCTGCCGGCTCATTCGACTCGTCTTGTCCGGCGATACCTATGATCGAATTAAAACCACCGAAGCCATCCGCTTCACGCTCTGCGTGCGCTGGGTCTGGCTGCCACGCGCCATCGATCACATATTTGTATAAATAACGACCGGGCTGAAACTGGGTGGACAATTCCCAGCCACCATCGACACGCTCCAGCTGATGTGTGGCTTCATTCCAGTCATTAAACCCACCGACTAAGGAAACGGATTGCGCCTGCTCAAAACCTCCCAATCGAAAAGTCTGCGTCGTGATCGCTTCGACCGCAATGGGAAGCGAACTCACAATGCGGTCCGCCCCAGCAGTGAGAGGTTCTAGCGAAAACGGCAACAGCTGCAAGCCACGCGCAGCATCTGCGATCTTCAAATGCAGCACATGGTTCAATGCATCGAGCTCGGCCTGCACGACATCGCTAGAATCAACTTGAAAAACATGTGAGTCGCCCGGGTTACCAAAACGACGTAAATCAAGGCGCACCGTCTCCCCGGCACGGGCGCGAACCAGCGTGGGAGCCCCCAGAAAGGCATTGCCGGCATCCGGACTTGGACTGATGATCGCGCCAGCTGGAAGAGTATCTATTTTTTCAATACTCCAGTAAGCCGAGGACTGAGCTGCCAGGCGATCGATATATATACCCTCGCGCACAACGTCGGCGATACGAGCCGCACGCAGCTGACCATCGCCCTCCGAGAGACGGTCACGCAGCAGCAACCAGCCGCGATCCTCGGCACTGAGCCCGAGCGCATCCAGCGCTGCCGCTGGCAAGCGCACGCGCAAGTGGCGCATAGTAGCGCTCGCATGAAAATTGGATGTGATCAAATATTTCGACTGGCTCTCTGGATCGCTACGCAGATAAGCGAAGAACCAATGTCCGGACGCCCCCACATCTGCCACCTTTCCGTAGAAAGGATTATCGCGATTGGCCTGATTGAGCAGGATAGTATTACCACGGGTAAAGGCAGGCTCTGATTGCAGTTTCAACAATCGCACATACCATGCGCGCAGCTCGCGTTGCTCCGGCGAAAGCATTGCACCATCAGCCGCACCGTCAGCCCACCATTTATTAAGCTCAGGCAGCGACCAGTAATCAAAGATAGTCGATCGTTGATCATCCCCACCAAAGCCCTCACGCCCGAGCCCAGGCTCGCCGACTTCCTGCCCATGATAGAGCATTACTGGACCGCTCGAGAGCCCGAAAAGTGTCGCCGTAACAGGGCGCCCGACCTGCATGCCCTGCCCGCCCCAAGTATCGGGATGGGCGAGCCGTATTTCGTCGTGGTTCTCCGCATAGCGCACGGCACAATCAAAGAAAAAGGCACCCAGGCTCCCCTCAACGGATTGCAGGTCATTGGCCCAGGACTTGCCAGCATATAGATGCTCTAAAGTATCGTACCCAGGATCGTCATACACAGCGTTAAATCCTGCATCCAGTAAAGCCAACATCACACTATCGTCCTGCGATATAGCAGGATCATGGCCGAGCACCTTGGCTGGATCATTATCATAGGCCTCGGCAAAGAACAGCACACCTGGCTGACGCTCACGGGCGCGATGAATCATCCACTTCCAAAACTCAGGCGGCACCATGTGCGCCATGTCTGCGCGAAAGCCGTCGACCCCGAGCTCCTGCCAATAGGCGATAATGGCATCCATCTTTTGCCAAGTGTCGGGAATGCGAGCGCGTGGGCTGATAGCAGTGGGATACTGCGGAGGCGCGTCGCGATTCAAGAAATCAAAGCCGTAATTAAGTTTAATTGTTTCATACCAATCTCCATTTGAAGGTCTCCAAGAGACGACGTTATTCCCGGTGACTCGCCCATGCACTTTCTCAGGCGCAAAATAGCCATCCGCGTGCCCAACCAGCCGTGCCGTTTCATTAATAATTTGCCCGGTGTGCGGATCGACCGTAGGCAAACGTAGCGGCGCCTGACCTTCGGCGACTTCAGGCGTCAGATAGTAAAAATTATTATCAGCATCGAAGTAGACATCTTTGCGATCGTTGAGGCCAAAAGCTAAATCTGGGCGAATGTCCGATGCATAACTACGAGCGACATGATTCGGCACAAAGTCGATCACCACCTTAAGACCGGCGGCATGCATACGAGCCGTTAGTGCTTTGAACTCTTGCAGTCTGTTCGCGGGCACGTCGGCATAGTCGGGTGAAACATCAAAGTAATCGCGTATCGCGTATGGACTACCGGCGATGCCTTTCAGCAGATCGGGGTCGTCAGCAGCTTGCCCCACTTGACTGTAATCAGTGGAAGTGGCCTGCTGCAGTAAACCCGTCAACCAAATGTGGCTAAATCCATCCGACCGCAAGCCCGCCAAAACGGACTCGCTTAAATCGCTGAATTTGCCGCTGCCATTTTCAGTAAGCGTTCCGTTCAGTTTGCGCGTCTCATTCTCGTTACCAAAGAGTCGTGGTAACATTTGATAAATGACGGGCCGCGCATCAAGCTCACCATAGCGCCCGCGACGCTGCAGCGCACCGGAGTCATCAGGCACGTAGTAGGTTGGCAAATACACTTCCTGCGGGCGGCGAGTCATATAATTTTCATCCGGGGCAATTGTGCCCGAATCCGCGACACGAAACCACTGCACCGCCCGCACACGGTCGATCTCACGAGATACGGGCAATGAGAGCAGTGTCGCCTGTTCGCCACTGAATGAAAGACGCATGTCATCGAGCGCGACGGATTGCCATTGGTAATCTGTATATTGAAACGCCTTCTGCAGCCCCGTCTGATCCAGATGTAAGACAAGGTCTGCCTGAAAGGCGAGAAAGGCACGACGCTCCGCATCGACTTGAATCACAGTCGAGCCTGGTCCGGCCCCGACATCCAAAGCGATCCACGCAGAGCCACCAGCTGCGGCCGAAAGATCCAAGTCAGGAAGCGTCAGATCGAGCGAGCGCCCCGATAAGGCAGAAAGCGAGCAGAGACAAAGAAAGAAGAGGCGTAAGGAAGACATGGGACTCAGTAAAAACAGGGAAGGGCTACGGGGAAACGTGCCCCCACCATGACAGCGAAAACGGGCCAATATCTAAACATGGCCAATTTGACAGTTGAACAAATAGGTTGTTTGCCGGGCATCTAAGCTGGCCTAGCTTGACGGCACTCCATGAGCGACTCAGCCCCACAGCCCCCCACTCGCATGCAGCGACTCATCCGCCGGCCCCTGCTTTTAATTCTCATCGGCAGCCTAGTGTTGCACCTACTAGTCGGCCTAGTGCTCGGCAGTTGGAAAATTTTCAGCATCCTGACCGAAGATGAAACCGAAATGGAAGTCGTGGCCCCGCCGGCTGCGATTGAGCCGCAACAACGCGAATATCAGATGAAGACGATGCGCTCCCAGCGCTCGACCGCGCTCTCGACGCAGATACCGATCGCGGTGGACCAACCCTCCGATTTGAATTTGCCTAAGATCGATGTGCCCAAGCCCAGTACCGATCAAACAGCCATCAAAGCGCGCGGCAGTGCCAGCGGGATCGGAGGCATCGGTGGCGGCACCGGCGCTAGCGGTGGTTTTGCAACGCTCTTTGGCAATACCTCGCCACTGGCCGGGGCTTTGGAGGGCACTTTTATCGACTTCAAACAAGACCGGTATCGCGAAAAGGCCCCCCAAGAAGGCTGGATGGAAGCAGGCAAAGATTTTCTGCGCAATTATCAGCTACGGGAATTTCGCAAATTCTTTAACGCGCCGCAAAAACTCTACGCCACCCATTTCTACATTCCCATAATCAGTGCCGACGAGGCTCCGCGCGCATTCGGAGTCGAGACACTGGTGGAGCCCAGCCAGTGGGTAGCCGTCTATCAGGGGCAATTTCGCTCTGAACGAGGAGGCCGCTTCCGCTTTGTCGGCACGGCCGACGATATTTTAATCGTCGGCGTCAAGGGCCGGACCGTGCTATCCGCGGGCTTCACCGAGTCCAACCCCGGTAAATGGAAAGCCGACACAGAGCCGAGCTTCTCAGGCCCGCCGGCATCCCAGTATTTACCTAAACTCACTGTGGGCGACTGGTTCACACTCGCAGCGAACGAGCCGACGGAGCTGACTGTGCTAATCGGCGAAATCCCAGGTGGCGAATTTGGCTGCTACTTATTTATCGAAGAAAAAGGCGTCGAATACGAAAAAACCAGCGAAGGGCGCCCGGTCTTGCCCGTGTTTAAGCTCAAAGACTTCTCGCGCAGCGATCGCGAGCAAATCAATCGCGACCACTATCCAAAACGACTCGACGGACAAAGTTTTGGATTTTTCTAGACGGCTTTCTTGACTTTCTGACTCAACAACTAAAGATAAACAACATGAGTCAGACAGAAATCGCAACCAAAACCAACACCGAAGCCCTGGACCTGGAGATCGCCTCCGCGACCGAGCGCGTGCGTTGGGCGCATGAAACCTATGGTGAGCAACTAGTGCTCACCACTAGTTTTGGGGTGCAGAGTGCTGTGATGCTTCATCTAGTGACCACGCTGATTCCCAACATTCCTGTAATTTTTGTGGATACCGGCTACTTATTCCCAGCCACCTATACTTTTGCAGCGGAATTGACCGAGCGTTTAAAGCTCAACCTCAAGACGTACATCCCTCGCCAGACCGCAGCGCAGCAAGAAGCACTCCACGGCAAGCTTTGGGAGCAAGGCTTGGAAGGGCTGGAGCGCTATAATTTGATCAATAAAGTCGAGCCAATGAATCGAGCGGTTAAAGAACTCGGTGCCACCGCTTGGCTCTCAGGGCTGCGGCGCACACAGTCCAGCTCACGCAGCGAACGGAAAGTCGTCGAAAGCCAAAACAAAACCACCAAGATCTACCCGATCATCGACTGGAACGACCGCGATGTGTATCAATATCTGACAGAAAACGGGCTGCCCTACCACCCACTCTGGGACCAAGGCTATGTATCCGTTGGCGATTGGCACAGCACCAAAAAGCTCGGCGCGGGCATGACTGAAGAGGAGACCCGCTTCGGCGGTCTCAAGCGCGAATGTGGCCTACACGAAGTGACCGGCGGCAGCGACTTCCAGATCTAAGAAGACATCAATGGCAGCCACAGCTACCGCTGCAGCAACTCCCAGCGCTAGACTCGGGCTTTGCGCTGCCGGTAAAGCCCAAACCGCCTGAAATCAGACGACGCACAGGCACGCCAGTTTCTGGATGTGCAGTCAATGGCGCGTCTTTCATCGACTGCTGCAGCTCAAATTGAATGGGTGCCTCACCCTCTTTAGCCGGAATCGTTTCGTAGATATAAGTTGCCATAAGCAAAATAGAAAGAGCAAGCCTTGGCCGATTGGCAAGAATTGAGAGCAAAGCTTTTCGATGACGGGCACCCGAGCAGCGAGCGTATGCAAAAAGAAATTTCGATCAACAGCTGATCAAAAGTCCCAAAATCGAGCACGCTCTACCCTTGCGCCGCTTCACTCAATTGCTTTTATCGGGAAGAATTGCCACGATTCGCAGCCAAATGCCCGCGACCGTGACACGCCCTCTCGTATATAAGACTGACCAAGACGCATGACCGCATCGAAAATTCCTCAACACGTCGCCATCATCATGGACGGCAATGGCCGCTGGGCCAAACAGCACAAACTACCCCGTATCGAAGGCCACCGCCGCGGGGCAGAAGCGGTCAAGCGCGTGCTCAAAGCAGCGCAAGAGCACAAAGTCAAAAACATCACTTTATACGCCTTCAGCGTTGAAAACTGGAATCGTCCGCAAGACGAAATCGACGCCTTGATGAATCTGCTGGAGCGCTTCCTCACCGATCAACTGCCTCAGCTCATCAAGCGCAAGATCCGCTTACAAGTAATCGGCCGCTACCAAGAGCTTCCCGAGCGTATTCAAACACTGCTACGTAAATCAGAAGCCGCCACCCAAGAGTTTGACGAGTATACACTCGGCCTAGCGCTCAATTACGGCTCTCGCACGGAGGTGATCGACGCCGTCAAAGCCATCTCCAAAGCCGCACAAGCCGGCGAAATCGACATCGACCACTTAGACTACGAGGGCTTTCGCTCGTATCTGTATACGCGCGACATGCCCGACCCGGACTTAGTGATTCGCACGTCAGGCGAGTCTCGCCTCAGTAATTTTCTAATGCTCCAATCAGCATACGCAGAAATTTACTTCAGCCAAGTATTCTGGCCCGAGTTCGACGAAGCCGAGTTTAAGACCGCCCTAGCTGCCTACGCCTCCCGCGAACGTCGCTATGGCAAAACCACTGAACAGCTCAAAGCTTAACTAGCCCCCAACCCACCCCTCTATGCAGCAACGAATCTTTAGCTTCGCCGCACTCTGGTCCATTCTCGCCATCTCGCTTTGGCTATTTGGAGTACATGCAGGTGTCTTCCTAGTCGCCATCTTGGCCGCCCTCACACAGTTAGAGCTCTACCAGCTCTTCGAAAAAATGGGCCTCAAGCCGATGATCAAAGTCGGCATCGCGGCGGGCGCTGTCATTACCGTCGGTTCCTATTACATCGGCGGGATCGATTCGGGCAACGACCTCTTTGTGCTCAGCTTCGTCGTGCTCACGCTGGCGATCATTCGCCTCGACCTACAAGCTGGCCGCCTGCGCAGCTTTATGCCGACACTTTTCGGACTGCTCTACGTGCCCTACTTGCTCCACTTCTTGATTAAAATCGTCAAGCTGGCCGAAATCAACGGCGAGAGCGCAGCGACAGGAATGTTTCTCGCAGTATGGACCGTGGCTGTAGCCAAATGCTCCGATGTGGGCGGCCTACTCGTCGGCATGAAACTCGGAAAAACTCCACTCTCCGTCATCAGCCCGAAAAAGACCTACGAAGGCGCTGCGGGCGGCATCGCCTTCTCGATGCTGATCGGCATCATCCTGACCGCTGTATTCCACTCACTCGCCCCGGCCGGCTTTACTTGGTGGCTATGTGCATTGATCGCCATCCCTATTGGCATTGCCTCCATCGCATCCGACTTAGTGGAGTCGGCCTTCAAACGCCAGGCCGACGTCAAAGACTCGGGCAAAATCATCCCTGGCATCGGGGGAATCTTCGACTTGACCGACAGTCTCATACTCACCGCACCGCTGAGCTACCTGTTCTTCAAATACACACTTTTTTAGATGCCAGCCGAAAGTCACATGCGCCCACGCAAAAGAATCATTCTGCTCGGAGCCACCGGTTCGATCGGAAGCAGTACCCTGCGCGTACTGCGCGAGCATAAAGATCGACTCGAACTAGTGGGTGTGGCGGCGCACAGTCGGCATGCCGAACTCGCCCAGATCTGCCACGAATTTGCGGTGCCACAGGCGATGTTGCAGGATGAAAAGGCCTACCACCTGGCCCAGCAAAGTGGCGACTTTCCCAGCAGCACCACAGTCAACTGCGGCAGCGAGGCACTCGCGGAACTCGCCACCCTACCTGAAGCCGACATTGTACTGGTCGCGGTGGTCGGCGCCGCGGGCCTGCGCCCAGCGCTCGCCGCAATTGAAGCCGGCAAAGACATCGCCCTGGCCAATAAAGAACTATTGGTGCTCGGTGGCGCGCATGTAATCGAAGCGGCCAAGCGCAAGGGCGTACGACTACTCCCCACCGACAGCGAGCACAACGCCATCTTTCAATGCCTGCAAGGGCACCCGGCCAATCAACTCGACAAGCTGATTCTGACTGCCTCAGGTGGACAATTCCGCGACACCCCCAGCCATGAGCTGAGCCAAGTCACTCCTGAGATGGCGACCCAGCACCCCAACTGGTCGATGGGCCCCAAGATCACAGTCGACTCCGCCACCATGGCCAACAAAGGCCTGGAACTGATCGAAGCACACTGGCTATTTGGCTTGGAACCCGAGCGACTCGAAGTGGTCATTCACCCACAGAGCGTGGTGCACTCCTTCGTTCAGTTTATCGACGGCTCCATTCTCGCGCAACTCAGCCCCCCCTCGATGACCTTCGCCATCCAACACTGTCTCCTCTACCCCGACCGCGCGCCGGGCGTGGAGCCCACGACGGATTTCCGCACGGCCTTCTCACTCGATTTCAAAGCGCCCGACTTCAGCAAATACCCCTGCCTGCAACTCGCCTACGATGCGCTCCGCAGCGGCGGCGCGGCACCCGCGATTTTCAATGCCGCCAATGAGGTCGCGGTCGAACGCTTTCTGGCCAAAGAGATCGCCTACCTTGAAATTCCTAAGCTGATCGAACATAGTCTCAGCCGGCTGCAAGCTCCGCAGCAGCCCAGCCTCGAGCAACTCTTTCAAACCGACACCGAAACCCGGGCCCTCGCTCAGAGCTTTCGCTTCTAAAATCTATATCACATTGCAAAATAAGGACGGGCGGCTTTAGCTGCTCGCCCCCAATTGAAGCCGTCTGCCATACGTCGCCGGCAGCTAAAGCCGCCGCTCCCAGTTCATTACACAACATGCTTTCCACAATTCTTTATATCGCCCTCGCACTCTTCGCGCTAGGATTTTCCATTTTCATCCACGAACTCGGCCACTTCATTGCGGCCAAAAAGCGCGGCTTGATCGCCGACCGCTTTTCAATCGGCTTCGGCCCGCGCCTCTTCGGCTGGCATCGCAACGGCACCGACTTCCGCCTCTCACTACTTCCCCTCGGTGGCTACGTGTCCTTGCCACAACTCGCCGACATGGGACGCATCGAAGGCGGTGAAAAAGAAGACGCCGACCGCCTGCCCCCGATCTCCTATGCCGACAAGATGATCGTCGCCGTGATGGGTGCGGTCTTTAATCTCATTTTCGCACTCGTGCTCTCGCTGGTACTATGGGGCGTTGGCCGTGAGATCGTGAAATCCACCACCGTGGGCTTCGTCGCCGAAGAGATCCGTAACGCCGATGGCGAGATCGTGCCTGGCCCCGCCTATGCGGCCGGCATACGTGAGGGCGACAGCATTTACAGCATCGACGACAAGCAAGTGCCCGACTGGTGGTATTTCCAAAATGCCATCGCCACCAGCGTCGGCAAAGAATCGGGCGAAAACGGCCGCCGCCAAGTCGAAGTCGGCATCCTGCGCGATGGCCAAGCCATGGAGTTTACCGTCTACCCCGAACTCGTCTCCAGTGAGCGCATGCGCTACATCGGCATCGAGCCAGAAACTGACGAGACCTCGGCCCCCATTGTGATGCGCCTCGAACCCGGCATGCCTGCAATGGAAGCCGGCCTACAACCGATGGACCGTTTGATTAAACTCGACGGCGAAGAGATCATCTCTGGCGCCTTCCTCAGCACCTACCTAGCCAATCACGGCGACCGCAGCATCAACGTCACCGTCGAACGCGACGGTAAAGAGATCACACTACCGATTCAGCCACGCATCAAAGAGGGCGAAAACAGCCCACGTTTCGGCTTCGCTTACGACTTCCAGTACAAGACTGAGGTCGTGCACTACAATCCCATCGACCAGCTCTATCGCTTCGCCGAAACGATGAAGATGACCCTCTTCGCGCTACTGCATAAGAACTCCGACGTGCACGTGAAAAACATGAGCGGCCCCGTCGGCATCGTCCACGGGCTCACCCGCATGGCACAGATCGGCTTCATTGACCTGCTATGGATGCTAGCGCTGATCAACGTCAACCTCGCGATCTTCAACTTACTACCCATCCCCGTATTGGATGGTGGGCACATGCTATTCGCCACCATTTCCAAAATCATCGGGCGCCCATTGCCGCAAAAGGTGATGGAAAACGTGCAAGGCGCCTTCATGATTCTACTCTTAGGCTTCGTGGTCTACGTAAGCTTCTTCGACGTCGGCCGCGTCGGCCGCGATATCGGGCTCATCAACGACGAGCCTCCTGCGGAAGCAGCTCCCACAACGCCAACAGACGAAGCCGCCCCAGAAGTCGCGCCTTAAACAATAAGCGCACCGAGCCCTCCAATCGTCAAGCAGGGCTGGAGTCCCGCCTTTAGGCGGTTGCAGTGTGCTGGGCCGAAGAGGTGCGGCCGCCTAAAGGCGGAACTCCAACTCTCAGACGACTCTGAGTGACTATCGATCTAGCCGGACAGACTCGCGGCTAGAACATCTTATCTTGCTCATCCATGTGGCGGACCTGGGTGAGGCTGCCTTTAAACTTTTCTGCAAGGGCTTTTATAATTTCGGGACTGAGCTTAGAGCCGGCTTCTTCCACGCTTAAGAGCGGCTTTCCTTTTACGAGTTTGGACACGGCGGCCGCCTCCCCCAGCATCATCGAATCGAGCGCCTGGTCCACAGCTTCTAACTCCTCGGCAGTCACCTCGCCATTGAGCGCAGCCGTCAATAAATCGGCAGGATTCCCTTCAGCATCTGTCGCCCCGGAGCCGCCTGCCGCATGCAGCGCCCCGCCAGCAGAGGTGGGCGCAGTCACATCAGCTGCGGGAATCACTAGGGCTTTTTTTTTTCGCCGGCATCGCCGGTCCCGCCCCCCGCGGCGGCGACTTGCTTGATCAAGCTGTCAATCGCGCGCGAGCGAGACTCTTCAGCTGCTTTCAAGAGCACGACTTCGAAATTCACTTTCTCGGAAAGGCCCTTCTGCACAGACGCTTCACCTCGGTGCAAGGCATCCAACATGCGCATGATCGACTCAGTGCTCATTTCGCCACCCAGCTTAGTCGTACTACCACCATTTTGGATAGCATCCAACAAGGCTTCACGCCCATGTGCTTCGAGGTCGATCAAGATACGAAAGAGGTCGCGCCCTTCGACGGCAAATTCATCCACCGCGGCAATAATCGCCGCGTAATCGAGCGCAGCCAGCGCTTGCGCAAGCTTGGCGATCCGCTCATCCGAAACCAGGCCATAGACGTCGAGCACATCGCCCTCTTTGATGTCGCTGCCACAAAAAGAAATCATTTGATCCAGAATCGATTGCGCATCGCGCATCCCACCATTGGCGAGGCGAGCAATGGATGCCAAGGCAGCCGCCTCGACCTGAATCTCCTCGGACTTACAGATTTCGGTCAGTTTGCCGACGATGACATCGTCCGAAATCGGGCGAAACTCAAAGCGTTGACAGCGCGAGACGATGGTAGGCAGCACCTTGTGCGCCTCGGTAGTGGCAAAGAAGAACTTCACATGCTCGGGCGGCTCTTCCAGAGTTTTCAACAAAGCATTGAACGCAGCCGTCGAGAGCATGTGCACCTCGTCGATGATGTAGATCTTATAGGTGCACTGGGCCGGTGCGAATTGGCACTCTTCACGCAGGCTGCGCACTTGCTCGACACTATTATTGGACGCACCATCGATCTCGATCACATCCATGCAGGAACCATTCATAATGGCCTGACTGGTCTCGGACTCATTGTCCGGAGTGGCGCTCGGCCCTCCCTCGGCATTGAGCGCTTTGGCAAACAAACGAGCAGTACTGGTCTTACCCGTGCCACGCGGCCCCACAAAGAGGTAGGCGTGCGCAATACGTTTGCTCTCGATGGCATTACTCAAGGTGCGCACGATGTGATCCTGCCCCACCAATTCACTGAATTGCTTAGGACGCCAGCGGCGCGCGATAACTTGATAACCTTTTTCCATCTTAATGTCTCCAAGAAGCTCTGAACCGGGGCATCTTGCAAGTGACTTTTTTAGGAACCGAGCAAATACTCAGGGTTCAACCTCTTAAGCTCCTCTTTAACGAAGAGACCATCCTTACGGATCAGCTCGCCATCGAACCAAATCTCGCCGCCGCCGTATTCGGGACGCTGGATCTGCACCATATCCCAGTGCACTTGCGAGCGATTGCCATTGTCGGCTTCCTCGTAAGCTTGCCCTGGGGTAAAGTGGAAAGAGCCGGCAATCTTCTCATCAAAGAGGATGTCGCGCATGGGCTCCAGAATGTGTGGATTGAACCCGATCGCGAACTCTCCAATGTAACGTGCACCTGCATCAGAATCCAAAATTTCATTCAGTCGCGTAGGATTGGTGCCGTCGGCATGCACGATTTTGCCCTTTTCAAACTTGAGATGAATGCGGTCGAAAGAGGTGCCTTGATAGACGGTGGGCGCATTATAAGTGATCTCACCCTCCACAGAATCTTTTACTGGGCAGGAGAACACTTCGCCATCGGGAATATTGTGCGTGCCACCACAAGCCACTGCGTTGATGCCCTTGATCGAAAAGCGCAGATCGGTATTCGGGCCCTTCAGCTCGACACGATCGGTCGCAGTCATGAGTGCCTCAAGGGCGGCCATGCCCTCAGTCATGCGGCTGTAATCCTGCGTGCAGACGCGGAAAAAGAAGTCTTCGAAACTCTCGGTGCTCATCATGGCTTGCTGCGCCATCGCTGGCGTAGGCCAGCGAAGAATCACCCATTTAGTCTTGTTCACACGGTAATCGAGCACGGCCTTCATTGCCTTCATCACGCGCCCCACCTTGGCAGGGTCCACATCCGACATTTCAAAAATATTGTCGGACCCACGTACCGCGATGTAGGCATCCATTTTTTGCATACGGTCAAGCTCCCAAGTTGCCTGTGTCTCGAATTGTTCGACATCGAGGCCATTGATCAACTCTCGATTAATACGTGCGTTCTGCACATTGACAAAAGGCACCGCCCCGCGCTCACGCGCCGCACGCACCAGCGCCACCACCATGGCTTCTGGAATGTCGAAGGCGTCGATCAAAACTCGCTCCCCCTTTTGCAAATTCGTAGAGAAGCCAGTCAATACGCCGGCCAGTTTAGAAAAGTTTGGTTCCATGCAACAATGCGAACCATTTACACGCCAAGGTCAAAGCCACAAAAAGGAAATTTCGCAACTCAGTCCGACACCAGCCCACCAGCACTCGCAAGGGCAGAAAAAGTTATTCACAATTAGGCGCGCAAAACATGATCCATAAGCCATTATCAGGGAGAAATTAACGAAGTTATTGCAACACTTACTCACAATTCAGCGCGCCCAGTGCGAACAAGTGCTGCGCCGTCATGACACCGAAGCACAGGTCTAACTCACGGCGACTCCGTCGCTTCCTAAGCCACGGGCCCCACTAGACGCATGCCTCGACTTCGGCAATCCATTTAGCCCTGGTGGCATCATCCACCAGGGCGACTTCAAAGCCATTCGTCGCCAACTGCTTTAATTCGGCATGAGTAAAATTGAGTCCCGCACTGAGTGCCGTATATTCGTCTTCGACAGTATTACCGAATGAGAAAGGATCATCGGTGCTGATGGTGCAGCGCAAGCCGCGATCGAAGAACTGACGGATGGGGTGTTGTTCCAATGTGTCCACCACATCGAGTTTGACATTGCTGATCGGGCACACGTCAAAAGTCGCCCCACTCTCAATCGCGAGTTCAAGCACAGCCTCGTCTTCGATGGCGCGAATACCATGCTGAATCCGCTTGGAGCCGAGCACTTCGATCGCTTCGCGCACATGCGCGGCAGGCCCAAACTCACCCGCATGCGCCTTGGTCTCAAGCCCATGCGCACGCGCCCTTTCCCATAGCTTAGGCGTCCAGGCCTCCAGAGGCAAATACTCAACACCATGCAGGTCGATCCCCGAGAGCCCCTCCCAAGTGACACAGTTCTCTAGCACGGGGGCGAGAATCTCGCTATAGCTGTTACGGGCCATTCCCATAAAGACACGTACCTCTAGGCCCGCAGGTGCGGCCGAGCGAATCGCATTGACAATTTCCGGTCCTGGTAGGCCAAGGAATTCGATCATGCCCGCGTGAAAGGAAGTCTCTACATAGCGCACGTTCTGTGCGAGATGGCCGGCAAAAATCACCTTCGCCGCCTCATGGTAGCGCTCTGGTGAAGTAAACCAGTGCATGGCATGCTCGATTAAGTGCGCTTCGAAATCTTCAAAGCACTTCCATTTAAAATCAGAGGCCCAACACGCTTGAGCTTGATTGAAGCGCTCTGGATCCAATTGCTGGAGTAATTGATACGGCAACGCGCCCTCGATATGCAGGTGGGTTTCAGTCTTAGGAAGACGATGAATGAAATCGGCGGTGTTGCTAGAGATAGGTGCGTGCATGGCTGGATTAAAAATTTTTGATACGGTTTCGGCGAGGAAGAAAACTGTTGGAGTCCCGCCTAAAGGCGGGACCCCAACAGTTTCACAAAAAAAAGCCCGTTCTCTTAGAGAACGGGCTTTGATTAAAAGAGTATTGAGAGGCGCTTACGCGTCTTTCTTTTCTTCAGCAGGCGCTTCTTCAGTCGCAGGTGCCTCCTCGGCAGGTGCTTCCTCGGCAGGTGCTTCTTCGGCTACCTTCTTAGTCGCCTTTTTAGCAGCCTTTTTGGCGGCTTTCTTAGTCGCTTTTTTAGCAGCCTTCTTCTTTGGCTTAGGGTTGTAGCCTTCGTCGTTGCCGTCTACGAACTCGATCAGAGCCATTTCAGCCGCATCACCGATACGTTGACCTAGCTTGTAGATACGAGTGTAACCGCCATTGCGCTCTGTGAACTCAGTAACAAGTTCGTCGAAAAGCTTAGCAACAGCCTTTTTATCGCGAACGCGAGAGATCGCGAGACGACGGTAGTGAAGCTTACGAGCAGCGTCGTTGGCCTTTTCAGCTTTCTTAGCGAGCGTAATGATCTTCTCGATAAAGGGGCGAAGGGCACGTGCCTTGGATAATGTCGTTTCGATGCGGCCGTGTGTAATGAGAGCAGTCGCGAGATTGCCCATCATTGCAGAACGGTGTGGCCCGGAAACGCCGAGTTTATGTTTTCTCTTATTGTGACGCATTGTCTAAATTTCTTTCTACTAAAGGGGATGGAAAAGTGAGCGATTAAAGTTCGCTGCCCTTTTCAAGGAGGCGTTCGTCGATCTTCATACCAAGGGAAAGTCCAAGTTGCTCGAGCTTATCCTTGATTTCGTTGAGCGATTTTTTACCGAAGTTGCGATACTTAAGCATCTCTTGTTCGGACTTCATAGCGAGCTCACCAACAGTTGTAATGTTAGCATTGTTGAGGCAGTTCGCGGCACGAACAGAAAGTTCGATTTCGTTCACGCTCATGTTGAGAAGCTTGCGCAAGCGGTTTTGCTCTTCGCTGATCTCCTTGCTTTCACTTTCGAACTCAATGTCGTCTTGGGAGACTTCTTCGAATACTTCGAGGTGGTGCTTCAGGATCGCAGCACACTGCTTGAGCGCATCATCTGGGCTCACACGTCCGTCTGTAGTGATTTCAAGGATCAGCTTATCGTAATCCATTGATTGGCCCACACGGGTGTTTTCAACAGAATACTTAACAAGACGCACTGGGCTGAAGAGCGAATCAATGGGGATCACGCCAATAGGTTGATCCTCTTTCTTGTTATCTTCACCTGTGCAATAGCCGCGGCCAACTTTGACTTCGAGCTCCGCAAGGAAACGCTGTGGACGATCAAGTGTGCAGATCAATTGATCTGGGTTGATGACCTTAAAGTTAGCATCTTCTTGAATGTCGCCAGCAGTCACCTTGCCATCACGATTCACATCGATCAGCAATGTAACAGTCTCGCGAGAATCCGAAACAAGAAGAACCTTCTTAAGGTTGAGCACGATGTCGGTGACATCTTCAACAACACCGTCGATGCTTTGGAACTCATGTTGCACACCATCGATCTTGATCGATGTGATCGAAGCACCTTCGATCGAGCTAAGAAGCACACGGCGCAGCGAATTGCCGATAGTATGACCGTAACCGGTCTCAAACGGCTCAGCTGTAAAGGTGGCGAAAGTGTCTGTCGCGGTTTCTTCAACCTTGGACAGACGATTTGGAAGTTCGAATTTTCCTAAGCGCTTTGGCATAATGGACTTTTCTCTAGCTGGTTACAATTATTGCGATAATCGAATGATACGAAGAACAAAGCCGGATTAACGGCTGTAGAATTCAACGATCAATTGAACGTTAATCGACTCTTCTGTTTCCTCGCTAGAGGGCAGGCGATTAACGGTGGCCTTGAGCGCGTCCGCATTAAGTGTCAACCACTCAGGAACTGTGCGCGCTTGGCTTTCTTCCATGCAACGTGTTGCGAGTTGACGAGATGATGTGCGCTCACGCACTTCAATTTCGTCACCTTCTTTAACCATGAAACTAGCGATGTCCGTTTTGATACCGTTCACTGCGATGTGACCGTGACCAACAAACTGACGTGCAGCGGCACGAGATTTAGCAAAACCCAAACGATAGATGACGCTATCGAGGCGGCACTCTAGCATTTTAAGGAAAATTTCACCTGTTACACCACGAGTTGCCTTTGCTTTTTCGAAAGTAAGGCGGAACTGTTTCTCAGTCATGCCATACATGAAACGAAGCTTTTGCTTCTCATTCAGGCCGACTGCGTAGTCGCTGAATTTACGGCGCAGGCGAGGGCCATGCTGACCGGGAGGGTGTGGCTTACGTTCGAATGCCTTGGTAGGGGCAAAGATAGCCTGACCAAAACGGCGATTGATACGAGTAGTGGGTCCTGTGTAACGGGCCATGTTATATTTTCCTTATTATCTGCTAACTAATTAATATGCGTCTATGTGGCAGAGTCACATTAGACACGACGACGCTTAGGCGCGCGGCAACCGTTGTGGGGGACCGGAGTCACATCCACGATTTCGGTGACGATCATGCCAAGAGATTGGAGTGCGCGGACAGCTGAGTCACGTCCCATACCTGGGCCGTTCAACTTGACAACGACTTCTTTCATGCCGTGAGACATGGCTACGCGGCCTGCGTCTTGTGTGACGACTTGCGCAGCGTAGGCGGTAGATTTGCGAGAGCCACGGAAGTTGCACTTACCGGCACTGGACCAGGAAATGACGTTACCACGCGCATCGCAGAAAGTTACTTTAGTGTTATTGAATGTAGCGAGTACGTTCACGATACCAGTCGTGATATTCTTACTCCCCTTCGCACGGCGAATTTTTACCCCGTCCAAATCACTCTTAAGAAGATCCTCAGCGGTGACTTCCTTTTTCTTTTCAGGCTCGGCAGCTTCATCAGTAGCGGCCGCAGCCACTACTTTTTCTTCTTCGACAGATGTGTTTTCTTCTTCGCTCATAGGAAATTCCTTTTAAAGGTTATTGGCGGTTACTTGCGAACCGGCTTGATCGCACCTTTACGTGTGCGTGCATTAGTTTTTGTGCGTTGACCACGAACAGGCAAGCCACGCATGTGGCGCATACCACGCACGCAGCGGATAGCAGAAAGACGCTTCAAGTTAGCAGTGCGCTCACGGCGAAGGTCACCTTCTACGACGAACTGCTTGTCGGCCACGATCGATGCGAGCTGATTCACCTCTTCTTCGCTCAGGTCACCGGCACGGCGATCTGCATCGAAACCAGATTCGGCAACAATAGCTTCGGCGCGTGTTGGCCCGATGCCATAGATGTAACGAAGCGAGTAGACTAGCTTCTTATTTGCGGGGATATCGACTCCAAGGATACGTGGCATGATATTTAGATGGTTGGTCACCCGCTGGATTGCGGGAAAACGGTGTAAAATAGTGATTTAAGTTAGTTTGAAAAGTTAATTCTGCGGAATTGTTAAAATTTCCGGTTCCCCGTTGGTCACGAGGACTGTATGCTCGAAGTGAGCAGACGGTTTACGATCTTTTGTCACAGCGGTCCAACCATCGTCGAGCATCTCGATTTTTCCTGTGCCCATGTTAATCATAGGCTCGATTGCGAGACACATGCCTGGCTTGAGCAGTGCGCCACTGCCACGCCGTCCATAGTTTGGGATTTGCGGTGCTTCATGCATCGTGGTGCCCACGCCATGGCCGACGAAGTCTCGAACAATGCCATAATTATGGCGCTTGATGAAACGTTCGACAGCATTGGAGATATCGCCGACACGATTGCCTGCTTTTGCAAAACCAATTGCATAATCAAGCGACTCGCGTGTGGCTTCAATCAAAGCTGCATTCGCATCCGCGACTGGCTCAATTAGAACCGTGTTGGCATTGTCACCAATATAACCGCGATAGCGTACCACAACATCGATCGAAACGACATCTCCAGGCTGAATCGTGCGACGCATAGTACCGATTCCATGAACAATTTCCTCGTTCACAGAGAGACAGGTGTAAGCAGGAAAGACATGATTACCAGCTCGGTAACCATAACAGGCACTTTCCGCCCCCAACTCTTCGATAGTTTTGCGACCCAGCTGATCCAGATCGTATGTAGTCATCCCCTCTTCCACCGTATCGACTAGACGCTTTAATACCGTCGCGGCGACCTGGCAGGCTTCGCGGATCGATTGAATTTCTTCGTCTGAACGAATGTATTTCATCGGATTACGTAGTGAGGAGATAAATCAAAGAACAATTATAAACGAAGACAGGCCGCAAGCAGCCGACCTTCGGAGATCAGTGCAGGCTCAGCTCGGATTAAGGAACCAAGAGATGACACCGAGAATGAAGAGCGCGATACCGACAAACAGTAGTGGGCGCCATGCGGTCCAGAAATCCTGGAGTCCCGCAGAATCGACAAGTTGCTTATTACGTTCCGCTGAACGACCACGAATCTTCCCTTTCTTGAGAAAGCCATCGTAGTGACGCTGCAACAAGTAAGTTTCGATCTGGCGCATAGTGTCCAAGATCACACCTACGGTAATCAACATTCCGGTGCCACCGAAGAAAATCGCGACACTGAAAGGAACGTTGTAAGCAAAGAGCAAAATGTCTGGGAAAACTGCGATCACTGTGAGCGAGAGTGCACCAAACAATGTGA
>CEUD01125634.1_pt1 | contig 35740 bp, 38 predicted proteins | sample 356481 | NCBI WGS metagenome assembly CEUD01 (sample SAMEA2623314, study PRJEB7988) | marine metagenome | isolation source: saline water (ENVO:00002010), including | reverse complement strand
GGGCCGGTAATACAGACATCGCAAGCGCAGCCCAAGAGGCTGTCAGGAGAATTCTTTTTCTCAACCAGAGTCGCGGCATAACAGGAAAAATTAGGCTGTAGATCTTCAGAAAAAGGGCGAACTAAATTTCTATGAAAATGTTAGTTGACAGCGCCAAAAAATATGATGCACTTCGCCACTTCTTTGGATCAACGGGGTGTAGCGCAGCCTGGCTAGCGCATCTGGTTTGGGACCAGAGGGTCGCAGGTTCGAATCCTGTCACCCCGACCAAAATGAATTGCCGCGAACTTCCCAAAGGTTCGCGGCTTTTTTTATGCCTCTGTGGCTAGTCTCGATAACTACAACGGAGTGAAGGGGTTGGGTGTTTTTAGGGCGAACGTGCAACTCTATGATGGGAGTAATGAGTGTCAATTAATCGTGCCCGAGACGGCGAGTTTCTCTGATTCTCCCCCGATGTTCTCCAAAATTCTCCGTTTTCTCCGCCCTTAATCCCAAACGAATCCCGGTAGGAGAGCAGGGGGATGGTAGAGCGAACCTTTGTAGCCTTATGCCCGAGGTTGCAGCTGACTGGTTGTGGGACGATTGCCTTTGGCTGACAAGTTTATGTTAGCTTGAATTATTTATCGGCCTTCCTTAATTCTTTTCAATGGATGAGATTAAGAAAATTGTGGAGTTGCTGCCGTCCGAGGGGATCAATCGAATCGCTGAAACTTTGTGTGACACATTTGAAAAAATAGTGTCTCCACTTACTGCCACAACAGCGGGAGCTGGAGTTTTTATACAGAGCAAGTTTGAGGCACTGAATGCTCATCAGCAAGGTTTAGCTGCCAAATGCCTTTACGAAGCGAAAGAGAAGGTTGGCGCGAAAACACCGAATAAAAGGACTGTGGTGAAGCCGCAGGTGGTTTATGAGGCTTTGGATAATACTGAGCAGATGACCGATGAATCCATGAGATCTTTATGGTCAAATCTTCTAGCTCGGGAGTTTCTTGAAGGAGGTGTGCATCCCGAGATCGCTAAATTGTTAGCAAAAATGACATCACAAGATGCGTTGTTGCTGTTGCACATTGCTAATAAGGAGCCTAGAAATCGATATATCTTAGTTCTGAAGGTGTTGAGTTCACAATTTAGCATCCCTGATTTTGAACGCGAGAGGACATTCAATCACATTCATCTAAAGAAACTAGAATTAATTGTTAGAACCGAGCAATTGTGGCATTTAACAACAACTGGACACGAATTTATGAGGTGCGTACGCGATTTTGATCAGTAAGAGAATAATGTCTTTCAATTATTTACAACAGAAGTGATGATCAGGAACTTAAGAAAAGGAAAGTTTAGCATGCAGCTTAATTATGAGCATAGTTCTGATACTGTCGGTGCGGAGGCGGCTAGTTTGGAGCTTCTAAGTCGTGTCGTAACGTTCAAGGTTAAGCTAAAGCCGGTTGATTTAAACCAGGCTTTTGATGCTGACCGATGTCGCGAGAAAGGGTTCAAGGACATCGTATCTTTTTCTTTCCATGATGCCTACATCTGGAGTGGCCTAGCTTCCTTTTGGAAATACAACAAATCTCAGTTTGATGCGTGTCGGGTTGAAATTGATTATGGTCAAAAATATACCTTTGCGTGTGAAATTGAGGCAATGAAACCGGACAGGATAAAACTCCACATTAGGCAGATTAATCCGCCGCAACTTAATTGAAAAAATGAAAAATCACATAGGAAATTTTATTATTTGGTTAGCCTCAGTTTTTTTAGGCTGTACTATTCAAGGTCTAATGGAGGGTGCCGATTCAGCACCACAGGTGTTTTATAGGAGTATTTACGTTGGGCTGATTTCAACTGTAATTGCAGCAGTCATCATGGGACTAATAGCTGCGAGATGCAAAAAAAAGTGAGGCTTACGAATCGAGGGTGGAAATGTCGTGGTTCCCGCAGCCAGGGGGGCGATCATATTCCTGGAGTTCTCGCTCTGAAGTATCTATGTACTGTTGCGCCTAAGTCGCTCTGAGGTTTTTAAGTAAATGAAAGATTTTGATCCGAATCACTTGCCGGTCTGGCTTATTGCCTTTGTATTATTTGTTATCCTTCTGGTCTTGGCATATGCAGTCGCGACTGGAAGAGGTGTTGATTTCTGGGGGTTTAAAATCGCAGGTCTAGGAAATAGAGCAGATTCGGTGAATCGCACTGGCTCTTCCGATAGTGTTTTTGAATCAAAGCCTGAAAATATGGAGAGCGTGAATGGCGGAGAAGGGCATGAGCGTAGCTTGTCCTCGCCATCTTCAGTCTCGCTTCTGGGAGCTCAGACAGAGGGATTTGCGAAGAACCCCAGTCTTGATTTTAAAAGAGTTATTTTGAAAAAAGGTGTCCCTTCTAGAATCGATGAAACTAAGCGGGCTACTTTAATTCTAAGGGATATCCAGCAAAAGAAACACAAGACAATCTATTGCCGTGATGCTTCTGATTTCGCACTGGTTGAGTTTAAGCATTGGGGCATAATTGAACCAAGTTCGGGCGTATATGAGGATTCTATGGATAAATATTGGTTGCCTGAGTTTACCATTGGCGAAATGAACACGCATAGTGTCTATCATGCCTCAATGGGAATGAGGCTTGAATACGCAGAGGTCGTTTTCTTTTGGGTAGAAACGATCAATAAACATGATTCGTCAGTAGAGCTGAATGTGCTGCGTATTCAAGGCGAAGCATCTTCTTAGATGCTTCAAGTATCCCCTAGCTCAATAATTTCACTCTCAGCAAACCAGCCGAAAGCAAGCGCACTCTGCTTCACTGAGGCTGCGTTGTCAGTATATGCAATTACGGCGAGACTCTTCTCGGCTCTTGAGCAGGTTACATAAAACAAACGCCTGGTTTTATCGATCGATGTTTCTTTTCCTTCTCTCTCGTTTTTGAGGTCGGCCGTGGTTGGAGCCTTCGCTCCGAGCAATTTCTCGTAGCTCCACTGAAAGCCGCCTGCCTCTTGGTCGTCTAATACGACAACGACTCTTGGGAATTCAAGTCCTTTGATGCCTTGGTGAGTTCCAAACTCTGATTCATCAGAAATGTAGGCGGCATAGGTTACGATTTCGCTATAGCTACTTTGCAGAGCCGCCTCCCACGCAAGAACTTTCTCGTCTAGTGGGCTCTCTTGGTCCTCCTCCGCCGCTTCACGGGTTGAGGATGATCGTGATGCGATAATATTGAGTTCTTCAGGCAATAAGAATAATCCGCTGCGATGGATTTCTTGAACGATTTCCTGTAGTGTCGGGTAACTGGAGTCCCATAGACTCATTAGAGCATCTACGGCCTCTCTGGCGCGAGTAATGAGCTCAATCGGTGTCGATTCTAATGCTGCTTTGTTGAGCAGAGGTGAGTAAGATCTGACAATCCGGGCGACCTCGAACTTGTCTTCAGATTGGAAAGCGCTCACTAGCGGAACGATCTGCTTAGTGAAAAATGGAATACCACGCATCTTTCCGTCTAAAAGCCCAGTATAGGATGACTTTATGTTAGCTAGCGCACTGAAAAACTGAAAAAAACCACCGCGTCGCGCTGCCATTTTGTGCTCTAGGCACAGTGTTTTTACGGGAGAAACGCCATCAGCCCACTCAGGGTCACCAGTAATTGCAGCCATCTGCTCTTTGACCTGTTGCTCGATCTGGCTCTTGTCAAGTTGCTCGCTGTTTTGGACGACGAATAGGCGAACAAATCCTTCTCCGCTTTGATCCCAACCTGTTTGCTGTTGATCATCCCCTGGCACTAGTTCTCGGATATTATTGATGAGTTGAATGACGCGCTTAGGGCTGCGGTAGTTAATTGTTTTTGCTGGCCGCGACCAGTCTTCTGGGATGTTACGCCCTAAGCTTTCTTCGCCGTCAGTGTATATTCGCTGCATAGTATCTCCAAACAGACCGAGCGTGAATTCCCCCTGATGTTGTCTTTGCACTTCGAAGAACGTATTGATCAGTGCCTTGTTTGTGTCCTGGCTCTCGTCGATCAGCAATATCGGATACGATTGCACCAGAATGCGCCGCATTATGGGCTTCTGGTTTAGGAATTCAGCAGTTAGTGAGATGACCTCAGAGTGATTGAGGGAGTCTCGACCAATATTTTCTCCGTTTGGATTGTAGGTGAACTTCTTAACCGTGGGGAGGTTTCCGAGTCGCTTTGTTTTGGATTCGATCTTCCGTTCGCGATCTATTGCAGCCTGTGTTCCTGCTCTCCCTTTCTCTTGAGCTTCGTGCAGTTCCGATATTTCAGCGACCAAATTTTGTCGGATGCTCAAACGAATGTCTTCGGTGTAGGGTTGAATCAGACGCCATGCGAAGCTGTGGATGGTAGATACTTCAAAGGTTGAATCGTAATCGAGCCTGCGTTGGATTTCCTCGCAAGCTGCATTTGTGTATGTGATAATCGCCACTTGTTGCCCTGCAATTCGAAGTCGTTTTGCATACGCACTCTTGAATTGTTTGAGAACTTCAACGAGTGAACGTGTTTTTCCCGAACCTGCTCCGGCAAAGAGAAAAAAACTCTTCGGTGTATCCAAATTCAAGCATTCTAGCATGATCTGATCAGCTGTTTGTCCTTCGGTGCTCATTCTGCCTCCTTCGTGCTCGGCGCTGTTTTGGGTGCAATGTTTCGAGTGAATTTCTCCTCAAGCCATTGTAAGCCCTCATCTACGTATTGGGGGACTGTAAGAAGCGATGGATCAATGTTGAAGAGAACATCCAGCGCCATCTTAGCTTTCACGCCACTGAGCGCGTCATACATTTCTTTGCAGGCAGTAGAGAACTCCGTTTTTGCTGCTGCGTCGCACATTTTTTTTAACATACCCGTTGAATCTTTAGCATGCGTTTTGAAGAGTTCTATGTTCGAGAGTGCGAGGGCGTCTTCGAAAGTGTAGGGAATTGCTTCTTCTTTCTTGCCGTTGAATTCGACTTCAAATGGACACTGGTATGATACCCGAACCTGCCCGTTCTCAGTTATTTTGTCGACCGCCGGAAGATCCAGTAGCTCATCTTGGTCTGATTTTAACGGAAACCACTTTTTGAGCGTATCATTGCCGCTTCGATACTTTTTTCCTCGCTCAGGTTGAACCTTGGTTGATTTGACCGCTTCAATTGAGTCGAGATCAGAAATTATTAGTGTGTAAAGACCCAATGCCTCGATGAGTGGTTTAAGGCGATGAGCGTGACTCCCGCCAATCTCAAGAATGGTTGCGTAGCTTTTGTTTAGGTTGGGGTATTTCTTTAGTATAAAGTGTGGTATGAGTAATCGTTCGGCTTGCCCTTCCACAAGAATCGCAGCATCGGCGAAAAATAGGTCGCAGTGAGTCGTTTTGAGGTATCGCTTCGCAAATTTAAGCGTTTCTTCGTCATCGCCAAAGACTGTCGATAAATTGACGACTTCAGCGCAAGGAACCGAGAGTTCTTTGGAGGGGGCCTTTCGCTTGAAATATCTTAAGCTGGTGAATTCAGTTTCGTAGGCAATGTGGCTCGAGTGAGTGCTAACTACTAGCTGAGTCTTGAGGTGTTCAGGTATGCCCTTTCTGAGTATGGCATACGCTTTTTTGATGAATACCTGCTGAGCTTGTGCGTGCAAATGAGCCTCGGGTTCTTCAATCAGAACCAACTGCAGCGGCTCATTTGCTGTCTCGGACTTGCTTGCCTTCCCAATTCGCATCCACTCATCTCTGAATCGAACTAATTGAAAGAGCATGGAAATTAGGTTCTGGTAACCCAGCCCATTGTAATTTTCCGGCAGACGCATCAGGTCGGCAGAGGTTTCTGTGTCTTCCACTGGTACGGAGAACTGTATACCTGATTTATGTGTGAGTGCATCTACTGGACTAAGCTGGCTAGTCAGGATGATGTCAGGGTTGAGGAAACCCGGGTAGTTCATCTCGCTGAGATCTGCTAATGCCGGCTTAAAGCTCTCTTCTAGTTTGCCGTCAAAAGTAACTTGAGCATCATGTATTGCCTTGAGTGCTGTGACGTCATTTGCGTCAGGCATGTCACTCGGGTTTAGATGCTTATCATAATAGGCGCGTAATTGCTCGGCTAGCTTGTGCTTGTTTGGTTCGTCAGAACTGTTATCTGAGAATCCCCGTTGAGCATTAATAACATGGATACGAAAAAGCTCGTCGAATGGTCTGCGGTCGAGGGGGACGTGATTTTCCGGAAGTTGAGTTGGATTTGCGGGATCAAGTAAATAGCAGCGGATACTAAAATACTCATGGAGTTTCTTGTCCAAAAAATCGCGCATGGTCTTTGGCCATAAAGAGAATGTGCTGCCTTCGTTTTGCTGTGCTGTCGTAGTCGTTTCTCGGGCCGCCTTTTCGGCATTGCGAAAGTCGGTATATAGTTCTTCCAGCGTATACTCGTCAGTAGGCTCGAGTTGCATGCGAACTCCCAAATTCCCACCAGGCCAATCCAGACTCGGAATTAAGTGGCTCACGCGATGAATCTGCGAAGTTTCCACATGTATCCAAATATCGAGCGATGGGAGGAGGGTGCGCCATGGTTGAATCTCAATTGGGTTCTCGTCTTGAGCCGCCCAATCGGAGCCGATTTTGTTGATTACTTGCCAGTTGCAGAGCGTAACGTCGGTAGTGTTAATCCTCTTAGAGTTATCTTTGCTCAAAAATTTAATAAGCGCATCCATCGCAGATGTTTTTCCGCTGTTATTCGCACCGACGAAGATGGTTTCTTTGTCGGAAAGCTCGATCTTACTCTCTTTTAGTTTTCGGAAGTTCCTGATGGTGAAATGGTTGATTCTCATTGTAATGTGACAGTTGGGAGTAGCAGCACTATATAAGGGTTATGCTGGCGGCAATCCTAATGAGAATGGGGAATTTCTGCGATTAAAAAAGGTGAGCAGCCGGAGCTACTCACCTTTCGGAGTTGGAGAAATGTGGAGTATTTTCAGAAAGCCCAGCCGATACAAACCATGCCGTAAACACCATCGAGCATCGACTCGTCTTCAACGTCAAAGCTCTGGTTGACGCCGTTTCCACTGACATCGACATCCCCCTTGAACTCCATAGAGTATCCGTAGCCGATGCGTATGTCGTAGAAAAAGCCGTTCTTTTCGTGGCCAGTTACGCCAACGAAGAAATCAGCGACTGTCTCCGTGTAACTTCCCGAAACATCAAAGCCTTGGAAGTCACTGATCTTGGCATCGACACTCGCTCCGCTAAGCCCCAGCCCCCAATACCAGCTACCGGACACCTCAGGATCCATGATGTAGGCCACATAGAACGAATACGTCGTGGCATCGCCATCAACCCCGGGATCATCTCCATATCTGGAGGAGAAAAGGTCGTTGATCTGATCGGCCGATTGTTCTGCCGCATCCGAGTAGATGAATCCGCCAACTGATCCGCCAATCATTAAATGATCGGCGATGAAGACGACACCCCATTGATCGCCCAGTCGGGTGTCGTAACCCCCGGTTAGGGCAAAAGCGCTGTTCGAACCCTCAGATTCCTCAGCACTTGCTGCGTTAATAAAGGCGCTCGCGAGGAGCGCACTGATTGTGAGTTTTAGTGTATTCATGGTGTTTGCTGTTAACTGGCGCCGTCTTTAGGAGGCGCTGAACACCTTCTGTAGATGGTGTTCAGCGGCGCATTTGTCGAGTATTATTTCTCCCATTTGGAAGACTATAACAGCAAACTCGCCAATCGGCTCAAAAGCCTGCGCTTATCTGCGGGACTTACTCAAGAAGGTGTGGCCGAATTGGCCTCCATCAGCTACAAGCATTACCAATCGCTTGAAGCTGGTCGTAAAAAGGACGTGAAGCTGACTTCATTGGCGCAATTGGCCCAAGCCTTTGAACTGGAACCATGGGAATTGCTCTACCCAGACCAGCCGGTGCTTTCACCTGCGTTTTTGCGGCGGACAGGTAAAATTTCTAGAATAAAATAATGACAGGCGGATAATTTCCGGAGTGCCATAAAACTTAAGTATGGAATTTTCTGGAAATCACTCACGACCTTTAGGCGTACCATCGATTATCAGATTGAAAGAGCTTCTGTGTGGTTTGCTTCGCTCAGTTATCATTTCTGATGTTTCCCTTATTGCAGGAAACAAATGTTTTACGTCAGCTCTTATCGTTGTGAGCTGATGCTGGGAGATAACAACTTTCCATCGCTTTGTGTCTTCTGTAAAAATCTTTGAATTCATCGGATAAAGGGCTGACACCGATATTCCTCGCATTTAGCATTATGCGTGGATCACTCCACATGTACTCGGTTGTTTTTAAATATTCTTCAAAAACATGTAACCTATCTTCTTCGCCGCTTAGAGCACATAAATCGTGTTCATCAAATAGATTGTAGCTGTGCCCATTAACTTCAATTGATGTTGCACCAAATTTCCGCATTGTGCGAATTATATACTCAATAGTCTTGCTCCTAGGATTCAGTGTTTGTGTCATCATATTCAATTAATTGTTTGTCGTTTAAAAAATTTATCGCATTATTGAATATTTTGAGCGAGCAGGATATGGCATCGCCACAGGCTGCTAATAGCTCGACCGCTTGAGGGGTTAGCTCCGCGAGCATCCTTTTTGAAGAGGAGTCTATACCAATAAATCCATTTAGCGTAGCATAACCAATATCAGCCCCGATACGCTCCGTCCTTTCACTTGATAGTGCGCAAACACCCATTGCAATCAGAGAGTGATACTTGTTGTTCGCTTGCGTGCGCAGGTTGCCCACTAATTCATTTTCTGTGGTCTCATTGTAGTTTCCTCGAGTTATTTTACTTAATACTTTAGGGAATTTTTGCTCATTAAATTGACCAAGGGCCAGATATTTAAGTTCACAGAGTCGATTGATCCACAGTCGTTTCAAGTTTGGGTCATTTAGCGCTTCGGAATGATTATCTGAGTTATATAGACTCATCATAAGTTTAGCTACCACTTGTCTCTCATCGATAGGGTGCGCTTCCATTCTGCAGTTTCCTCCAACTTGAATTGTTCTGCGCCCTGTTTCGGCTTGGGTTTTGGGATTAGGGGAGCCGCCAAGTCGAGAAATCGTTATAACCTCCGATATTTCGGGATTTACTGATTTTAAACAGACACGATCACACCTGATTCCAATCAGCCTTAGCATCTCCGCAATATGTCCACAAAAAACAATTCCGACTTTCCTGAACTCTTCAATGTACTCAATATACAGGGGGAGTAATTTTTCTTCTTCCATTCCTGAGCTATCCAGCAGAATGCGTTGGTGGCGTCTCGATTTTCTGAGTTCTTCGGCAAGCTGATGCAGGATTTTGAATGTTTGCATGGCCTTTTCGGTGCGCCTTTTCTCCACCTCGTAGCCTCTGCAATAATACCAGAACAATAAAAAATAGACCAACAGCAGTAAGTAAAAAGTGCTTGGGCTGCTTTTGAAGCTTTGGAAACCAAATGCAGTGGCAATTGCGAGTAACATAACGATTAACGAAATGCCTTGGATAATCGTGAATCTCCTGAAAAAGCGCGAGGAATTCATGAGCAGTTTATTCAACGGATCATTCGGAGCTACTAGCATGATAACCAGTAGCGTCATTTTTTATTTACTGTTCAAGGAAAAAGCGAACCTCACTCTGCATTCAGTGTCCCAGTGATTGAGGAGGTGCGAGGCAATCTTAACGATTTAAATCTATGGGTTTGTTTTCTCCAGCACTCAATCCGTGTTAATACGTCGATTTTCGTCCAGTTGAAAATGTCCCTGCCTTCCTCGACTTCCGGCAGATTCAATATTGCCTCCTGAATATCCGGGGCAAGCAACCGCAGTCGAAGGATACGTGAAATCTGGCTTCGATCTACCCCGGCCAAAGTGGCCAGTGCATCCTGCCCGTCGACAATTTCGTCAGCAATCAAGTGCTCATATTTGATAGCCAAAGCCATCAGGCGGGTGATGCGTGGCAACCGCGTTGTTTTGGCATGGCTGGGCTTCTTGCCTTTGCGAATGCGCTTGTGTCCGCAGTGTCCGGGGGCCAAATGGATCTCTAGTGAAATTGAGGCACTCACGACGCCACCTCCTCACCTGCGACAGGGAAAAAGCCCGCGTCATTAAAGTGCAGGGTGACCTTGCCGCCATCGGCGTCGTAGTCGACCCGCTCAAGTAGCGTTCTGGCGAATTCACAGCGTTCTTCTGCCTTAAATGATGGCCATAACGTTTTCAGACTCTGCAGGGTCGTAACCACGTCGACTTTCATTGGGATTGAATAGGCGGTGGTGTCGAGTGCCTCCAGTATGTTCTGGGCTTCCTTCTGTTTCGACTCCAGGTGGCGAATCAGCGATAGCGGTGCATCCAGTTCTCGGGATGTTTTTATCTCATGATGAACGCGATCAAGTTGCTGGCGTGCGGCTTTGAGTTGTTGCTTACGCGCTGTTTCCCTCTGCTCGACGACTTCGACCAATTGCTCGTAAACGAGATTTTGCAAGCCTGGGTCATGCCCGACGGAGAGAATCTGCTCGGATACCAGAGTCTCGATTTCGCCAGCAGGTAAAGGCGGGGATGAACAAGAATGCGCGCCATTATCTCGCTTATTCCGACACGTATAATACCGATACTTCCGGTTGTGCCGAGTGGTGTAGGTATGAATGAATGGCGCTTGGCAAGCCTTACAACAAAGTAGCCCCTTGAGCAGTGCGGCATGTTTGTTACGCTTTCGGCTGCCATCATGAAGCGAGTTTTCCTTGAGCGTCTGTTGAACCTGTTCGAAAAATTCAGAGTCGAGAATGGCTTCATGCTGACCCTTGAAAATCTCCTTCTTCAAAGTGACGTTGCCCACGTAAATTTGGTTCGTTAAAAGTGCATGCAATCCATTCGCCGAAAAATAAGCACCACCCGTTACGTTGCCGTTGCGAGCGACCCAGGTCTTGTTTTTCCAACCGCGTTTCTTGAGTTCCTTCACGGTTGCTTTGATTGAACGTAGTTCGAGGTATAGCTCAAATATTTCCTTTACTCGAACCGCTTCGAGGGGATCGATTTCGAGTTCTCGGCCCTGTGGTTTGATGTTGTAACCGAGGATGGGTCTTCCCCCGATGAAGCGTCCTTTCTTGCGAGCGGCATGCATGCGCTCAGTCACACGATCCTTAATCAAAGAGCGTTCGAACTCTGCAAACGACATAATGATTTGAACCATAAGGCGGCCCATCGAGTCGCCAGTGTTAAAGTTTTGGGTTACGCTGACCAGAGAAACGCCGTGCGCATCAAAGAATTCCGTTAGTTCCAAAAATTGTGACAAACTTCGCGAGATGCGATCCAGCCGATTAATCACGACGACCTTCACCTCGCCTAAGATGATTTTTTGTTTTAATCTGTCGAGCGCGGGCCTTTCAAGAGTCGCTCCACTCACGTTGTTGTCATCGAAGTGTTCTTCGAGCGCGACCCAGCCGCGATGTTGCTGACTGGCAACGAAACTTTCCGCTGAGGCACGCTGAACGCTCAACGAGTGGACGTCCTGTTCGACGTGAGCATCAGTGCTTTTACGCGTGTAAATGGCAACGGGAATTGCTGTTGTTTGCATTACGCTGCTCCTTTCTTCTTTAGGTTGAAGAATAATTTACCATTCCATTGCGTTCCGGAGACTTCCCGGGCGATAGCAGAGAGCGACTTGAAATATCGTCCATCCCACTCGAATCCTTTTTCGAGCACCAATACACGGATGTCCTTACCTTGGTAGTGGCGTTGCAATAAAGTGCCAGGAATTAGATTCATATCCGGCTTATACGGTAACGTAACCGAACTAGTTGTATCTGAATTTTTGATACTTGTAATCTTTGGGAAACGCTCTTTGACATCCCGATCATCAGCAATCGAAAGGGCTTTCTTTCTTGCCTGATCGCTGATGTCGCCATACGCATCACGCTGAACTGCCCAAAGGATCTTTTTAACTAAGCTCGATTTTTTCCGAGTTTGTGAAGTATATCCGAAATGCTCGGCAAATCGTGCGCGCAATTCAGGCATTCCTAAAACGGACAGCTCTTTTGCAAGCCGTTCGACATCAATTTTATCTGTGTTTTTCATGATTCGGCTGTTGGGCCATAGCTAGAAAGCAAAATCAAGTCTTCTCTTCCCGAATGTCGTTCTTTCTCTGCACCATCTCGCGAATGAGGATTTTTGCCAAGAGCTTTGATATGGTTATCCTTGCTGGTTGTTGATGGCTTAGAAGTTTGTTACTCATACCATATGAGCGGCAGGATTGTATGGGCACTTTCAGAACTAGGTTCCGGCAGAAAATGAAAAGATTGATAAACGATCAGAGTATTTAGATATTATGGTTCAATACGTAGTGGAGTATATTCAGCTGCCCGATTCCTTTAATTCAATTACCCCTCAAGCAATGCTATCGTCTATGGATGAATTTCTCGGTGAGCTTGATGGCCTTGAGCGTAAGCTAGGGGTTGAACTCCTCCAACCTCGATTGAGTGTGGGGATCGCTCAATACGATCCACCGGTCGCTAGCCTAATATATCAGGCTAAACTTGAGAATGACGATCCAATGGTTCAGGCTGCAGCGAAACGCGCAGTGCGCGAGGCAATTCAAGCTTCATTTTCGAAGTCACCCCTAAAATACATTGACGGCTCTTGAGCTTTTTCTGAGTGAAATGTATCATTGTGGGGCTGGTCATTTGTTGACCAGATATATTGTATTCCCATTCGAGTGCCTCGAGCCGGAGATCCCCAGCATGTTGATTCTATGTGGCGTTCTCCAGAAATTGTTCCTAGCTTAATTTGCTCTAGGTTGGATGTGTGCACCTTCCTGTCCAATCTCATTGTTTGGCCGATGCTCGTTTCGGGGCTAGCAATTATGCTGTCGTATTTTATGAATCTGTTGTTCCCTGCCTCGTGCCAGTGTAGGCTTTGTATTCTCGGTAGTCCATTGGTGAAATAGGATAGGGTTTCCTCCTTTAATATTGTAAGCTGAGGTGTCGAGAGCTTCGACGCCATATTGTAGGCTGCTGCTGTTGTCTCTTGGTCAATTGAGGATATGCACGGTCGCTTGTTTGGGCAGTTTTGTATGCGAGCATGAAAAAACTGTTCAATGAATGACTGTCGATTTCTAGTAAACGTGAGCTGTTCGACCATTTTGCTGTAGTCGAATAGTAACCCTGTATGCGGTTTCATACATAGACGCTTACATAGGTGTAGTTCTAAGAACGTTTCAGTTTTTATTGAAGAGGGACGTTTGTTCGACCATATAACAACGACCTCAGGATGGGGGGCTTGCCATTGGTAGGTCTCTAGTAGCCGTATTGCTATTTGCTGGAGTGGGAGTCGAAGAAGCGATGCTCCCTTTAGTGCTGCTCGTGGAAGTGTTTGTTCTTCTAGGTGAGACTCTATTTGCCTTGGAGCGATGAGCCAGCGTGCAAATGCGTTACAAATGACCTCTTCAATGTTGGAGTAGGATCGACGTGCCCAGGCTTCTGTGTCGGGTACGAAATTATTGTTTGAGTAGAGCAGGGCGTGCCCAAGTTCATGGGCAAGTGTGTGGCGGCTCTCCACAGTCTTTGGTTCCTTGATATCTATGATCCACCTGGAACCCTCAGATAGGCGGATTATTGCGTTTTTCCCTGAAGCCGCCTCACTATTCCAGTTTATATCCGCCTTGAGTAAGTGGGCGATTTTGGTAAGTGACACGAATGGTGCACTTCTTGATGTGTATGCATTGGCGCGATTTACAATTTCTTCTGTGCGGAGTGGTATTGATCTAACGATTGATTGCAGATGCTTTCTTCGTTTAGGAAGAACTAAATTAGTGTCTAGAACCTTGCGAACGCCTGTAGGAGGGGCTGGCTCCTTGTCTAGGGACGCCTCTAGTGAGCGTAAAGATTGGTAGGCTCGGTAGTGCACGGTCTCAGTTCATCGCTCGTTGTCTAAGTCGAAATCTTGTTGTTTGTCTTGAGAGGGGGGTGTTATAATTGATGACACTGCGAGTGGGGCTTGCTCACATGCTTCTTGGTAGGTGTATGCCGCTGCCTGAAAATTAATAAATACAGGATGCTTGATTATGGCGCTGTGTGCTTCGCGAAGGAATACATCCTTGGATTCTACTATGCCGTCATTTGCCTTTCCTTGCTCGACAGTGTCGCTAGAAAGCTCGTTGACGATGAGATTGTTTTCTTCAATTATGGTTTTGTTAATCCCTTTTCCGATGACCTCAGAGAGTACTTGCTCAATTATCACCTTGTGTTTTTTGTTGTGGATATCGTAGGGCGGTGAAAATGAGATCGTTAGACGCCAAATCGACTGATATTGCAGTTCTAAACTGCTGACAATGGACTGATGGTGATGGAGCATTTGTGAGTATTCATCAGACAACTTCTTAATTTCGCCCAATCTTACAGATTCTGACCCTTTTGATGAGGAGTCGGTAATTAGCACTTTTGCGATTTTGGTCGGCCCTGAAGCAGGTGGGCAGTGAATAACGCATGTGCCGAGAGGGAGTCCGCATCGTTTTTCGATCTCATTCTCTACTGACATCCTGAGGTGGGGATCTTTGAAGTTTGCCGCAATTTTCTCCGGAGTAACGAGATGTATGTTATCGCTTGAGTCGATGCTGACAGGGAGAAGAGCAAACACACGCCGAGGATATCGCCGGCTATGAAGTTGGGCAAGTAGGTCGAGGCCGGAGTTTAAGCGTTCAGTTGTTGATTCCTTATCCAGTGCGAGCCACGCTCTGTGTTGGGGGAATAGTTCTGAAGCACGCTTGGACAGCTTTTCAAGGGTAGCTTTGTCGCTAATAGTTCCTGTTTCTCTCAGCTGAGTGATTGCCTTAGCGTCCGAATTCATGAACTTGAGGTAATCCGTATGATTCGGATGTAACGGGTTTCCAGAATTCGCGGTGGTGTAGAAGGCAATACATTCCAATAATCGCGTGGATTTTTTGGGATCAGGGATTAATCCTTCGATGAGTGCTTGCTCAATTGGCGATGTGCTCAGCGAGCGAATTGTCTCAACGTCGAATTTTTTTTCAGAAATGCCCTCTATCTTGTCCCGTATGTTAATTGCGGCCTCTCGGATCGTGTAAAGGAACACGTTGTCGCCACAGTATTTGAGTTCTTGTGGCATTTCAGATAGTCCGAGGCAGTGGATTGCGCGGCCTAGTAGGGCACCTGCTATGCATTTAGTGGGGTGAAACAGCACACGTTCGTATACATAATACCGAATCTGCAATAGATTCATTAACTCTCCTATGACATCTAGGCGGAGCTTAGTTCCAAAAATCGAAATGGCTGCACGAATACTTTCAGAGTTTAGGGCTTCAACCATTTCCTTGTCTGTACCCGATAGGTGCCTAACCGAGTATTCGATGTGCTTGCTGACTAAAGTGAAATTCTCAACAATGCGATCTGGGTCGTAATCTAGCTTGAGACCTGCATGTGCAGAGTCGCGTTTTGCGTAGTCTAGCAGGTCTGCGCAGATTGTATTTCCTATGATGTCTAAGAAGAATGCATCACGTTTCGGATCGAAGGTATCATGTGTTGCGACTTGAATGTTAGTCTTCTGAATGACGGCGCTGAGAAACCTGTGGAAGTGATATTGATTTAGGGTAGGTATATGCTTGGGGCTTGGTGATTCCTTGTGCAATATTTCGAGATGGAGTAGGCCTGTAAAAGAGAACAAGAGGTCTTTGATGAGTCTGCGAAACTCATTAACTGAGAGGGTGTTTTTTGTGATCTTCCGCGTGCTTGAGTCTATGTCTTGAATGAAGAGTGTGCAGTACTTGGCAAATTCCTCAATATACTCTTTGCCCTCGGGTGAATTAATTGGGCTGTTCGCTTCTGGGCAGAGCGTGAGTCCGTGGGTTGCCCTTTCGAGGGATTTGCATAGTAATGGGGGAGGCGGCGATTGGTCGTAGAGGTTTGTTAGGATTTCCTCGAAGCTGGCGCGCCCATACTCACTTCGCATGCTCCATGCGATGTACTGGTGTAAGAAACTCCAGAATGCTTCGGCTTGCCGTAGCGGTTCATCATGCTTTTGCGTAAACAACTCAATTTCGTCCTCTAGGGTATGTCCATATGGGCCATGGGTAAGGTCGTGAAAGAGGGCCATCAGGCGAAGTGCGGGTTCATGATGCGTTATCAGATCAGTAATCTCTCGAAAAGAAATGCTGACTTCGGTCTTGTCCAATGTGACGTAGTTTAGTTGCTTCTCTGGCTCAGAAGTGAGGTTCCTAATTAGAGCGGCGCATATTTTCGAAGCTTGCTCCATAACACCCACAACGTGGCTTAGGCGCGTATGTGAAGCATCGATGTAAACCCTGTCGGTCAGCCCTAGTTGATGGAGGTCGTAGAGGCGTTGTAATATCGGGGTGTGAAGTACGTCTAGTTCACTTTTGTAGAACTTCTGATCGGCGTTATACACAGTTCTAATGCGTCTAGTCTTCTCTGGGGGCAAGGTAGTAAACATCATGCGATACAAATTAAAGCAGTGAGAGATGTCAAACTGCATTAGGCTGTTTGAGACAGCGATAGTTTAATCTGGAGTCAGGACGAAGTCCACGCAGTTGTCCGGGATTTTTCGCAGAACTTCTGTGCAGTCACCGTGGACAATTTGGTTTGGAATAATCGGCTGGGTCATGCGACCACCTGCCGTTGTCGTCGAAGACGCTGCATTTCTGCGATCTGGAAGCCGATTCCCCGTGGAAGGAGATACCGTCGTATTTCCGCTTCTTCGTCTGCGGTAAAGGTCTCATCGATCCCGTAATGGATCAATACGTCATCAAGCGACTCTTCGACATCAATGCTGTCGAAAGGAAACTCAACTTGGCCGAGTAGAAACTCGATTATTCCGTGTATGTGGTAGTTCCTCATTTTTGTTTTCTTCCGAGATACCCGGCTCATGCGGGCATCATCTACGCTTGTCTAAGATGATGCTCCCATGCGCCGATTACTGGAAAACGGAAGTGATGAGGGACTGCCGGTATTGGGGATACGGCTATTCTTGGGGGGTGGTGTGCTATCGATTGCTCAATACGGAAAGGATATCATCTAAGCAGATGTCTATGAGGTCGGGAAGATGATCGACTAAACACCAGTCGGGTCGGTCTAGAAGTTCCCGTGGTAAGGTATTTGCGAATCTCATCTTGCAGGTAGAAATGAGTGTAATCCGTTGATGCCAATCCAGCGGCGCGAACTGAGTATCAATCCACGCTTGGCGCATTTCTTGTTGTGCTCCAAGGAACAGTGCCTGAATTATCAGTTCTACTGAGCGGGAAGAATTTTCAAGGTAGTCGAGCAAAGCCATCTCATATCCACTGCCATGCAACTTGCCGTAGTGGAGATTAAGCCAGACTTCGCCTCTCGCCAGAGCCTCGCATGGATGAACCACGTTACCTGCTGTGTTTAGAAGTGCCTGGCTTGCTCGTTTTATCAGTCTCACGAAGCCAGCGTAGCTAAGTTCTTCTTCCTCGCTGCTGGCGAGCCGCTCTACTGTTTCGAGCAGTGGTAGGTCGATGCTGTCGCGTAGCATTTTCGGCTGCAAATTGGCGAGTATGGCATCAAGCAACAGGTCAGAATTCATCATAGTAAAAATCGTCATCGGTCAATCCCTCCGGTAAGCGGGGGGAATAGGCTTCCTGCTTGGATGCTCTTGCTCGAATCTCACTCGCCGGTCGATAATACTGTTTGTAGGAAGATTCGATGATGGATGTGATGTCTCGACGGACCGGTTCTGGGAGCGGATGTGTGGCTATTTTGCAGATGCTTGTATCCAAGCGTGCAAACATACGGTATGGCTCCAGCGAGACGATATCCTCCGGTTTTACTTTTCCTTGGAAATCTTTGGCAAAATAGCTGGCATCGTTTTTGTCCAGACGTCCCAAAATTGTGGAGCCTACAGTCGAAAGGGCATCGATTTGTGAGACTCTACCAAATTGTCGTAAGAATTGGTTTGCGATGGTCAGTCGGATGCGGAATTTTCGGGCCTGTGTGATGAGATTCTCAATCGCGTCAATTGAAGTAAAGAGGTGGCATTCGTCGATGTAGATGCCAAATGGCCTACGCTCTGCATAAGGAATCGTACTGCGTCCAAATGCGGTGATCATGTGCTGCGTGAGTAGGAATGATCCAAGAATTCTTCGAGTTTCTTCCCCCACTGTAGAAAGGTCGACCAGCAGGATTTTTCCTCCGTCCATGATCTCACGAATATTGATGCGGGATTCAGGCTGACTGAACATGAGTTGTATACCCCCTCCGCCCAGCAACTTGTCGAGCTTGTGTTTTGGTGCGGCTAGATCTCCCCTCTTGTAATCCTTTAGAAAGTCATGCTTCCAGAAGTTTCTTACGGTTTCATCTTCACAACCGGAAACGATCATCTCGCGGAGCGTCTTGCCTTGTGGGCTGTCGGCACGGATTAGATGGTAGAGATCCATCAAAGTGACTGGCTCAGGCTTAGATTGCAACAAGCCCAGCAAGCCATTGCGTAAGATCATCCCCAAGCGATCCCCCCAGTCACGTGACACACGTTCAATGGATGCCAGGGTGTCGTCGGCCAAACGGTGTAGATTTGTCTGCGAATGCAACGCGAGCGGGTTCCATGCAGGGATCAGGTTCGGGCTATTGGGGTCGAACCAAATGACACGATCCAAATGTTTATCCGGAATATACGAAAGTAGCTCGCGAACGGCATCCCCGTGTGGGTCAATATAAACCAATCCGCAGCCTTCTTCGATATCCTGAAGCACCATGTGTTGCATGACTGTAGTCTTGCCTGAGCCGGAACCACCCAAGATATGAACCGAGCGTTCCCGTAGTAGCGGGTCTATGGCAACTGGGTGGTCACGCCCGGCTATGCGGGTGCTTCCGATGACCGTTCCTTGTATGTCTTGAATATCATTTGAAAAATCGCTGGCCAACTCCAACGGCAAGGATCGGTCGGTGACGATTTCGGGCGGGAACAGGTGAACTAAGCCGCTAAGTTCGTTTGAATTTAGCAGGAAGCCGTTTCGGTGGACTTGGCCGTTTGAGAGGAGTTCACGTTGTCGGTCTTGTGGCACCACAGGGGCATAATCTGTAGAATCGACGTATTGAAGTCTTTTGCTACCTTGTTGAAAGAGGCCAAGGAAGGTCGTAAGCGATTCGAGTTGTTTGTCCGAGACATCCTCTTCTTCGAGTAATCCGATTCGAAGGGCAGTGGCAAAAATCGGTTTATCCGGGTGGGCTTTACGCTCCATACGCTGCGTCGCCAGGCGTAGTTCCGATGACGGGAGCTGAGCCGAGAAATGCAGCGACCGACTCTCGCTGAATGCCCGGTGCAAATATTCCAGATCATAGAGAGTTTCGATATTACGGTGCCATCCGGAATTGGGAGGGACGGGCTGAAATAGGCACTGGTAAAAACCGGTTGCGGACTCGGGGAGCCCGGCAATAGCGCAGAGAAAAGATTCCAGCGGGGTGAATTCGAACTCCTCGTGGATTGTTAGATTTAAATGATATGCAGGAGCGGCCGGGAGGTAGTCCCGGAAGCTGAGGCTGCTTGCATGGCTCAGGCTCGTGCTGAAAGGGCATGTTTCTTCTTCGGTCAACTGGCATTGCAGGAGTTCTCCGCTAAATGCAGTTCGAAGCGTGTGGGCGTCTTCGGACGCACATCGAAACTGCATCTGCATGATTGTGCTGTTTCCGTAAATCTCGAATAGAATCGGGGAATGGACGCGGCTCAGTTCCTTAAGGAACCGTTCATTACGTGTCCAAGAGAAGATCTGTTCTGGTGATAGCCAGATCCGGTATATAACAAGCGTGTTGCCGCTAATGATGGGCTGTTGAAGCTCTGTTTCCGCTTTTTGAAGATTACGATAGGGCGGTACCAAGCAAACCGGTGTCGCCGAGATTTCCCTCGAGCAGCCTTTCGACAGCTCTTCAGTCAAGATTGCTTCAACGTTTGTAGCCTGCACCCAGGGGCGGGATCGTTGTATGATTGCATGCTCTATCGACATCTCTTTCGATTAAGCGGCTGAACACACGATGGAGTTTCAGCTCACAGAGAGTGAAGTCTTGAGCGGAGATACGACTGCGTATCAATCCAGTGACGTATCAACACATCCCATTTTTGGGCGAAGCGTTCCGGTGGTTCTGCTGTGACTGTTTCCGGCAAAGCATGCTGGAACCTGTGAATGAAGGTTTTGGTGAGTTCGAGTTTTGCCGAGTAATCGAGTGGATCGATGGCCTGAGCAAAGACGTAGTGGATGTAATTTTCGGTTCGTTCCGTTCGAATTGTTTGAAACATCCGCTCAAGCACTTTGCGCACGCCTCCTATTCCATACTGCTTGGCTTCGATAATTGCTGCCGAAGAGCCTCCCAAATTGCGGTATGTTCGCTCCAATAAAGCATACGCGTCCGGGGCAATCTGCTTATGCGTAGCCGAGGTCACCTCGCCTATGGACCGAAGTAAGTGTAGATAAAAGGAGAGGATGCTTTCATCGAAACTGTGGCCTTCGCAGAGTTGATGCCTTGAGAATGCCAAATCCAGCGGTGCGTATATTTTTAGGTAAAGGTTTTGTTCACTTAATTCATTCAGGATGACGTCCAACGTTACCTCGGAGCAAGCATCCGTCTTATTCAGGACATGCTTTTTGATGGTTGCAGACAATCGCACCTTTCCTTCATTAGCTCTTCCGAGTAGTTCGAAGTCTTCGTAGTCACTCTCACCGGCAAGCGATGCCAATCGCATGATCTGCTTTCGAGGGACAAGCGGAAATTCAGTCTGTAGATTTCTCACTGCTTTCGGCATCGAAAGAAGCAGCGCATACAGTCTGCTTCCGGTGTCAGCAGGGTAGCGTCGTTTTTTGACGTGAAAGGCAACCCATGCCTCGAGCAGCAATTGCACGTGGTTTGCCTCCTGTAAATCCAGAGAATTCTCCAGAGCGTTGTAGAATTCTTCTGTGGTTCCGATTTTGAGTTGTGTGGCAATCCGTGAGTCCGTGTTTCGACTGAAGTATCCTTGACGCAACGCAGCCAGAATGAGATCGACCTTTGAGAATACGTGTGGGATGGCTTGCGCAAGATGCGAGATTGCGTGGGTTCGGATTTTCCCCCGTGTATCGCGTAGATCAGGACTGGCTTCTTCTGATACACATAAGGAAGAGTCTGGATGGGGATATAGGAGTAAAGCGTCTTTTCGATTGAGTCGCATCACTGCTTTTGCCTTCGCTTCAAGGCCTCGGACAGCGCGAACCGCGCCCTCAGAAGATGCGATATGTCCAGTTGCGAAGACCGATCCATGGATGGGGATATCCAGGGCCGCTCCGAGTAAGGCCAATGTAAGCGGAAGGTCTGCAGAAAAGCCGGAGATACGGATGGCGGCATCCAACGAGGAGGCGATCCCCGGATTGACGACCGAAAGTTCATAAGAGGCAAGGGGCACTTTTAGCTCTAAAAGGACGCCATCCACAAGAGGCAGGAGGGTGGATACAATCTGCTCCCGAACGTTGGTGTTGAATCTTGGCGGACCACTGAATTCCACGCGATTACTCGGATTCTTGACAACGTTGACGTGGATTTCAGTGACAAACGCGTCTGTTTCATCCGGGTTGACCAAGACTGTATTTACCCGAACCATCGTGAAGCGACTACCTTTAGTTGGGCGCAGGAGATGCCCGGATTGAGCTGTAGCATGAACTGGTTCCCGAGCAGCCCGGTATAGCGCGAGTATTTAGGCGCAGACAGTTCTGTATCGGCGGCAACGGGAAGTGTTTTCCGGGTAGTTACATCAATCAAAAACAAATCTTGGGTTGCCAGTGTGTCTTGCCAGATAACCCGACCGGTGGACATTCTGAGTGTATAATTTCCGGGCGAATCCAATGAGACTCTGAAATCGAAACAACGCTGTTGGAATTGCTCTGAAGCGATCACCTCACCCTCAAGTTCTAAGGAGACTTCAAACGATGCGGCTCGTTTGGCAATTTCCATGAAGTCTGTGAAATGACGATTGGGTGTATTGCGCTCCGTCTTTTCGAACTCGCGCAGAAGTGCGACAAGGCTTTCTCGGTTGGGATTGGTTTCATAGGCTTCGGTGATCGAGCCGAGGAAGTATGGGTGTGGTTTCATGATTAGAGCGAGTTTGAGGTGATGGTTTGAACGGTTTGCCAGATACCGGCATCAATGGCTGCTTGGATGAAGACCGGGTCTTGTGCCAGGATGTGAGCGGTATTTGCCCACAGAGTAGGGATGTTCCGACTCCCACCCGGTTGCCACGAACTGCCCGCCCAGCGCGAATACGTAGGCCTTGTCAGTTCATAAGTATCGGCTATTTCCCGATCACTGAGGGTGTCGTCACAGAGCCTGTCGAAAATGGCTAAGACCATCTCATGCAGCCGCTCCTTGCCAAGAGAACGGATGGCGGGACGTTGCTCGTTCAGACGATCCGCTTTTTCAGCCGCGACGATTTGGGCCAGCCCGTTGATTTTCAGTCGCTCCATCAGCTTCCACGGCAGATCGGTGTCACTCAAACGAGTATCCCGAATGATTGCATCATCCAGTGCCACTGGTTCCGCAGAGCCGAAATATTCGTCGATGATTTCCTGCACCCGATCACGTTCATTGCAATTGGAGTGATTTACGGATGTTACGTGTTTCTCAAGCCAGACGCGGCGTTCCCGCCCTGAGATAAAACGGGGCATACGAAGTTGAAGAGAGTTGCCGTTGATCATCCAAGTAAAGCGGCTCCAGTTATGGCAGCGTTTCACTTCTTTTAGTGAAAACTGAAAATGCCTTTGCACGAAGCGTTGCAGGAGATAGGCGAGCTGCAGTTCAGCTTCGATTGCTTGCTCCGTGACTTTTGAGGAGGCATATTCGAGGACTGCCCTGAAATACTTACGGCAGTCGGGGCCTTTGGACCCTTGTTCCGGAAGGTTCGTGAATTTGTCCTGTGTCAAATCAACCGCTTTCTCGACTACTAAATAGTTCCAGTTTTGAGAAAGGGCTCTTTCCCGTAAGATATGCAGAAAATGGGTAAACAATACTGCTCGTTCGTTCTCATCCTTAAATACTGTGCGACGGTTGTGGAATTCGGCTAACGCCTGTTCATCTCCTGTATCAACGATTACCCGAAGTAGTTCAAACAACGAATGAGAGTCGTAACGAATGGATGGCTTTTGATTGGCAGCGGTGAGTGTCGTTATTGTATTCATCAGTATTAGGGCGGTCGATGGTTGAGTGGAATTAAGGGCTGGAAGCGTGAACAGATTGCTGACTTACGCTCAGCCATTGAGGATGCCGCACATAAATCTCTCGCATTCTTGGCATGGGCGTTTCGGTTGAGCTGTCAGGGCTACGCACCAAAACGGTACCCATAACGAGGTAGTCTTCTTGTTCGAGAATTGAGGAGGGCAACAATCCACGGAAATAGGCGAAATAATCCCTGCCGTCCTGATGCATGAGCATATAGTCCCGGCACAAACGCTCGCCGTAGGCTACCGTCAAGAAGCTATCAATCATTGAGTAAAGCGTCCTCTTGATCAGTTGCTCTCTCGATTCCGAGGTGAAGCGTTCCAAAATACCCCGTAGCCCATTTCCGGTTCCGTGGATGGCGTCAAAATACGCCTGTCTCGTGTTGATGCCGAAAACAGACTCGAAGCGTTTTTGGACAGCCATGAGTCCATGGCCATTGGCCGTCGTGTTGCCTGTTCTCCCAGTCAGAAGAAATTCAGTTACCTCGTGAAGCAACTCAAGTAGTTCTTCCTCTGAGCGGATGCGCCAAGAATTCCGCTGAAGTGCCAGCATCCGTTGCTCCAGTTCGAGGTGCATCTTGTCATGGCAGAGGAGCAAATCTTCAAGGAAACTGTGTAGTGTCGGTCTCATGACTAAAGGCGGAAGAACGCTTCCTCGGTTCTGCGTAGATTTTCGAGGTAGATTTCAGTGAGTCTTTTGTAGTCCGAAGCATAGCGAGCCGGATTTTCAGCATCCACTGTGTCGATACGAAGGACGGCGATTAGCTCTCGAACGATCTCCACCTTTTCCTCGAAGCTTACCGGGTTTACGTAGGTATCGAGCACATTGTTGATATACCTGCGAAGTCCCTCTTCTCGAATGTCATCGGCGATAGTGTCCAAAACTTTTCGAACGCCGCCATTTAATCCGGTGTTTGCGTTATGATAAGCAGATATCAGGTTACCACCATTTCTTCTCAATGATCGCTCGATGATCTCTTTGGCCATCTCCTGTGCGTGAAGCTCGGGAAAGCTGGCTCCAAGGGCATGTTCATAGTGGTGATTGAGATAATCGCCAATAAGCACCAGAAACGTTGCCATATCTTCAACCGTGTTACTTTCCACTCGGTAGGATAGTCTCGCGTCGTCGTGGGGATTCGTGACCTCATCTGCCATGGCACGGGGGGCGAGCTGTCGCTTAATTTGTTCGATTGTTGTCATGATCGATTTGATTGAGGGTTACCATTTATTTTTGCAGATCCAGCATTGGTGTGCTCCCTGATGTCCTTGAGGCATCTCGCACACACTGCCAGAGGTGCATTCCGGACACTCTGAATTGCAGGCTGTCCAGCAGCCATGTTTTTCGCCAAGGGGTGCCTGAGCATTAATCTGGCGATTGTTCCAGAAGGGCGGAGCCCCTTGAATTTTAGGAGAGCGAAGTTCCAGCTCCCGATGAATGTGATCCATGTTCATTGCCCGGTTGGTTCGAATCCGTGTGAGTGATGAGGGTCTGTAGGCCGTTGCCGCATACGGGACAATGCTCGTCCCTATGGAATTCGACGCCGTACCACCGGAGAATACGCAGGTCGTCGGTCTCGAAACCAAGTGGTTGTAGATTCTCGAAGTCAGTGCCGGGTTCGCGGCGGTTAAGCCACATATACCAGTGCGCGACGAGATCTTCGTTCAAAGAACTTAAAGGAGTCTCTTTGCCTCTTAGTAATTCATGCAGTGCCAGTTTTGCGGTCATGAACGCCGTCGGCTCAATATCAAGACCCAGTCCGGGTTGAATTGGTGCCGGGCGGTCTGAGTAGTGGATTCCCAACGCCCGTGCCTGGGCGAGATCGGAAACTTCCTGATCCAAGTCTCGTTCCGGCAGGGCGCGGACGAAACAATTATAGCAAAAAGAGTCCGGATCATTTGGATCGCAGCGCAACACCTGGGCTCCGTATGCACGACGAAAAGCTCCCGAGTAAATGACGGTTTTGCCTGCATGCGTCGCAATACGGTTCACGAGTTGTTTCCCTTCCCGGTTATCGATGGTGCAAATTACCAGATCGGCCTGTTTAATCAGCTGTTCAATAAGCGGTATGGTGTTCGCTTCGACTTTGATCGGGTGCGTTTCAACCCTCGCATATGGGTTCTTTGAGAGTATATGATCCTTCGCCCAATCGACCTTCAAGCGTCCGACAGAATCAAGTCCTGCAACATGGCGGACGATGTTTTCCACTCCGAGGGTTTCCGGATCGATGATAGTAATATACATGATCCCCAGTTTGCTTAGATAATCGATAATCGAGGATCCGACAGAGCCAGCCGCAATGATCAGGACGGTTTTATCAGCTACATCATCGGTCTCGTGCAGACCTTTAAAGCGCGAGAACAATTGCTCCTGCAAGGGGATGATTGCCAACTTACTTTCGATCCAGTTCCCGTTTTGGCGGACACTTCCGTTCACAACGAGCTTGCCCGAACTGTCTTGGCTGACAATGACCTGAACAGTCGCTCCTGCCGGAGTTTCAGTTGCCGAACTCGAAATAACGCCTCGGGCGATTTGAGAGCTTTGATTTCTGATTAGGCCGTTGTAGACGTGTCCGTCGACGACTGAGAAAGAGTGCTCCACCAGGGAGCCCGCCCTGAGGGCGGACTCCAACAACTCTGCGGCGCATACGATTACAGGTGCATGTTTCATAGTGTTTACTGAGTTAGGTTGTGAGTGATACCCGAAGATCCTCGGGTGTGATTGCCAGTTGGTTTTTGGCGGAGGGGCTGTCGGACGGCACGGCCTTGAGCCGTTTAGTCCCTTTATCGAGAACCAAGCTGTGCTTGGGAGGTGTTTGGGGCCGTTGTGAAAGTGCCCGCATGGTGTTGGCGATGTCGTTATTATTGCTCATGGTTTTGTGTTGTTGTGGTTTAATCTTCAGGGTTGAAATACGAGTCGATTGATTTGCCGGTTTGCAAATGGAGCACATAAGCGTTCCACCAGAGATAGGCTTTGCTGATGGGTTCAAGTAGCGTGATGGAGGCGTCCCAGGAGGCAGTATGACAGATGCGAACTTCTCCGACTTCATTGGCTTCCAGGCAGTGAAAATCGTGAGACAATCCGAGTAAGTTGAGCGGGCAACCTTCAAAGCGGTGTAGAATTTTTGGTTCAGCGATGGACAGGTTCGGTTTGCTGTCTGGAAACCCGTTGTCGCAGACGATTCTTAGGATTGCCTTCTTTGAACGATCGGAATCCCAGATCTCGCCGGTGAACATTGCCCCGTATTCGGAGAACTCATGGTAATCAAACCAAGGAAATTCTTCTTTGATCAGCTTCCGATTGAAATCGATATATGCCTTTGTGTAGTCATTCATCGTTGAAACCTCCATTAGTGAGTTGAAGTTGTGGCGGTTCCTGATTGATGAGTGCATGGTGCAACATAATCAGGAAAAGGTTGGAGAGAGGTTCGGTGCCGAGACCTGCCAGGAAATCTGTGGCATTAAAAGTAGTGTTGTCGGTGTCACGGATGCTGGCCTCTAGCAGCACGTAATCGTCGTTTGTGTAAGCGAACGAAATAACGGCGCGCTGATCTAAGGAAACTGGCAGCGTTACAGTTGTAATTTCAGAGTCGTAGCTGACTTCGAGTTTTTGACGTATCTGCTCTGGAATTGAATTAATCGACTCAATTAGTGATCCAGGCGGGGGCGTCACTGGCTTAGGATGCTCTGGCCAAAAAATGTTCTCCGAAGGGAGTGAAATTCTTGGACGAATAACATTCTGGCAAAGAATCGTGTCTTCGAGGGCTGCGTTGATTGGACTATCACCCTCGATGGTCTCAAAGACCATGCCCACGGTTTTTTTGTTCTGGTAGGCGTAAGGATGAATCCGAACGGTTGGTGACTCTTTGGAACCCTCCAAGTTTATGATGATTTCTACGAAAGTCTCGATGTCATTCTTCCGAGCGAACTCATTACCAGTCCGCTGATCTCCGCCGCTCGGTGTAGTCAGTCCGATGTGGTGGTGGCTGTGCCAGCGCCCGATTACTCCGAATCGATAGCTTTCGTAGATGAGTCTAGCACTTCCTTCCAGATGTTGAACTGTTTCCTGGAAGTTCGTGGGTGTGCGTAGCGAATTTTCCGACGCTAACGAGGCATGCATGATGACTGGAATACTGCCCTGTGTGTAGAATCCGAAGAGCCAACCGCCGATTTCTTTGTCGGGGCTGCTGGCCGCGCTTTCAGCGATTTTTTTTATCTCTTTGTTAAACGCGACGAGTGAGATGAGTCCTGGTTGTTTCATGATACGTAAGTTTGAGGGGCTGGTTAATGTCATTCGATTTAGAATTCCTTACGGCTTTCTGGCTGAGCCGTGTGGCGTATGATACTAGTTTGGGAGGGGGAGGACTTAGAGTGCCAGCCGGTTTTTCCAGGGCTAGCCACGGGGACTAGATTGGTTGAGGGAGTGCGGTCGGAGACGTTGATCAGTTGGATTGGTTTATTAGAAGTAACTTGCATCAGGCGTAACGGTTGAGTTGTAGTTGATGAGTATTTGTCGATGTCGCTTATCTCGGCGACTGGACAACATCATATGCTAAATGATTTCATTAATCTAGAGGGCTAATAGAGGAAGAATTTGGAAATTCACGTCTCTACCTGTCTGGACTGGTCTGAGGTGCAGAAAAAAGGCTCAACTTTTCAAGTTGAGCCCTAGTATCCAATACACGAATACGGAAAATCATGCGGGAACTTGTTTGAAATAGTTTGTTATACTTTCGGATTGTCCGTCCAATGAGCTTACCTCTAGGAAGAGCCCATTCCATGCAAATAGGACTCCGGAGCCCTTGTAGATCTGTACGCGTTCCCCTCTATAAGGTGGAATCCTTACTCGCGTTTTCTTGCCAAGCTGAAATTTTGTGGATTCTCTCGTGTCTTCAAAGTAGTCCTGAAATTCCCTTTCGGTCTTCCCTCTTCTTTTCAGAACATATTCTCTGAGCTTGTCCCAGTTTTCGACTGGGACATAGCATAAGCTTTTTGCAGACCAATCGATGAGAAGAAAAGGTTTGGACAAAATTTTTGCTTGCTTCATCGATTTAACGACGGGAGTAGGAACAGCTACGTGATATGATTCTTGGCTGAGCGTCGCTGAGCTGATGATTCTTGTCATATTGTCCATTTTTGAGCCTTTCTCTAATATTAGTGTAGTGTCATAATGTGCGCACTGGGATAGATTTTTGGTTCCCATGCTTGGGCGCATTAGAAGAAGTAGACAAAAAGCCACAAATGACAAGCAAAAAGTCGTCATGTTGACAAGAATTATAAAAAATATTTAAATAAGCTATTTTTTTGCTATGAATGTAGGCTCTAAACTTGACATATGTGGCATTCTGGTGCCTGTTTGGAGCCGATGAGTCAAAAAAATGAATATGGCGCTGCACTGCGGAGTCTGAGGCGCAAAGCAAACTTAACCCAAGATCAGATCTCTGATATGATTGGGGTGAGTCGTCAAACTGTTGGTTCTTGGGAGCAGAATCGAACAAGCCCTGACAAGAATCAAATTTTAGAGTGGCTGTCTTTTTGTGGCTCTAGTTTCAATGAACTTGTCAGCCTTACGTCGGAACTGGATGTGGTAATGGTGCATGAATTTCAACCTGCTCAAACGGGTGCAGAAGCTCTAAAAAAAAATGATTTCATGACGCTCGACGAAATGATGGAATTAGAAAAAAGTCTGCCGGAAGGGTCCCAAGTTTATATCACTAGCCTGTTCGCTCCTCAGGAGTCCGGTGACCAGGAATTTACTAGGATAGTGGCGGACAATATAGAGCGTGGTATAAAGCATACTTATGCTTTGCGCGACAAGCTTGAGGCTCGCGATATACGCGAGAGATTGTCAAAAAAGCTGGGCATCGGTCTTGCTGAATTGTCCAATGTGGAATTCAAGAAAATCGACCTGGAAGTCTGCGTGAGAAATGAAACGATTAAGTTTCTCGCGAATAAGGCTGTTATTTTTAATGTAAATGAGCCTGGTCGGGGTATTTTGTATGAAGGCTATCATGCCTTTGATTACCACCCGAATTTTGCCTCAGATGCAGGACGAACGCTACTAGCACCATTCTCGGAAAAAGTATCTAAGGATGTCGTTAGAATGATTCGTGAGGCGGAAGAAATTCAATTCAACTGAGTTTTTTACTACCGTGCTTTACTCTATGCATACTTTTCCCAGATCTTTTCTTTAAGTTGATCTCTAAACTCATACGAATGTATATCCATAAACCTTTCTCGTTTTTCGGGGCCATATTCTACTGGCCTAGGAAGACTTTGATTATCAATTACCCTGTATCCATCCAATGAATGCACGTCCATATAAATCATAGGAATGTACTTACACTCTCCCATTCGTTTAATATTGTGCCTTCGGAATGGCGAAAACCTGTTCATCGCAATTTGTATCCAAAAAGTAGGGGCGGCGTTTAGTTCCTGTTTCCCATTTAGCGTATAGCTCAAGTTGTGTTCATAGAATATACTCATAACACTGCCAACCAATGAAAATCCCAATCTGCTGTATTTGCATCTTTCCCATGAAGTGCCCTCATTCTGGGGTAAATGGACATTATTTGCGATTACCGTTTGTTCGTGCCTTGTGCTGCCTGGTGAATACTTTTTTACTTCGGAAATTTCAAACTCATCTTTTGGAAAGAATTCTACAAGTGCTCCGCGTGAGATGTTCTCTACCAATTGTTCAAGGTCTTCGGCTTTATTGGAGTCGAAGCTCGTTGCTTTACCCATATCAAGTGGTAACACTTAATACTATATAAAACTATCGAAAATATGAATATGCTACTGGTCTTCGTTTTAATGGTCTGCGCTCTGGGCTTTGTTCTCCTGATGCAAAGGCAAAGTCTGAGTCACACTTATGTTGCTTTGGTTGTTTTGTATCTCGTAACAACGCTTACGGCTGGGAAAATTATCATGCTTGATTTCGGGTTGTTCAGTGTTCCAGCGAGCTGTGCTGCGCCACTCTACGGTGCGATTTTTCTCGTTACAGATATTATATCAGAAAGGCATGGGAAAAAACAGGCGCTTCGAGCTGTATGGTTGGGTTTGTTTTCAGTTATTGCCTTGTGTTTGTTCGGTTTAATTATTCGTGCAATATCTGCTGCTGAAGGTGATGTGTTGGCTGAGGCATTGTCAGTGATTTTCGGTTTCACCCCGCGCTTAGTTGTTGGATCTCTTATTGCGTATGTGATTGCGCAGCACGTTGACGTATGGATTTTTGAAAAGCTCAAGAATATGCATGGTGATAGGCTCTTATGGCTGAGGAATAATTGTTCGACATTGGTTTCTCAGTTCATCGATTCCCTGGTGGTGTTCTCAATCGCATTTATTGGAGTTATCGACAATTGGGTCGTGGTTATGTTTTCGACGTATGTGATTAAGGTGGTCGTAGCGCTTTGTGATACGCCATGGCTCTATTTCGCCCGGCGTTATGGCCCGAGGGAAGAGTCCGTCGAAAGGGGCGAAAATGCATAAGATGAGAAACATTCCTGGAGTATACGCGTTTCCTGAATACTATGGAATTACGTCACCTGGTTGCTCAGGCGATTGTGAGTTCTATGAACAGGTATTATCTGAATCGAAACGAGTGCTGGAACTAGGTTCGGGGACTGGTCGTACCTTGCTGTCGATTTCCAGCGATGTAAGGGAAGTCGTTGGAGTTGATAATTCGCCTGAAATGTTGGCTTATTTGCAAGGCAAGATCGATATTGCTAAATATAAAGAACGGATATCTCTTGTTGAATCTGATATTCGTCAACTTACATTCACGAGTGAATTTGATGCGGTCTCCATGCCCTACAGGACATTTCTTCATCTATATTCTCCTGATGAACAGATGGAGTGCCTTGAAGGCGTTTTCCGAGCTTTAGAGCCGGGAGGGAAGTTTATTCTGAATTTCTTTGACCCAGAATATAGGTTTTTGGCTGATTTAGGTTCAGTATCAGGTTCTTTTCGTCGATTTCGAGAAGGCCTGCTGCAATCAGGAAACACGTTGCAAACTTGGGCCGAGAGTAGCTGTGACCCTGAAAAACAACTGATTGATGAACTTTGGATCTATGATGAGATCGACCAGTCGGGTGACGTTGTAAGGCGAAGGTATGGATCGTTTAAAATTCGTTACTGTTTTCGTTTCGAAGCAGAGAGCTTATTTAGGCGTGCGGGTTTTGAAGTAGAGTCACTTTACGGAGGATTCTCTGGAGAACCATATTTGCATGGAAAAGAACAAATCTGGATGCTGAGGAAACCAAGATGAATGATATTATTTGCAAACAAAAGAGCGAGCGTGATTTCCTGCTATTAGAGTGGATGCGCTCATATCTTCCCAAAGATATTATTACTCAGGTCGAGCAGACTATGCGAGCCTCTCCTGATCGTATTACGAGCGCATATGAGGAGCTGCTGTCTGGGTACGGTGAGAGAATTGACGACCACCTTTCGGTCGCTGCAACTTACGATCAAGGAAGCTACAAGGGGTATGTCTCCGCTCTGAAAATCCCGTTTTCCTCATTTTGTATGCATCATCTTTTACCTTACAGTGGAACAGTAGATGTAGTATACAGGCCTAACGAGCTTATTCTGGGATTGGGTAAAATTGCTAGAATTATCGGCACTTTGTCTAAGCGATTTCAAATTCAAGAACATCTTGCTAAGGAGATTGCTGAAGGTATGGATTGTCTGACAAAAGGATGTGGCACTTTTGTGAGTATATCGGCGGTTCATTGCTGTGTCTGTAATCGCGGACCGTTGGCACATGGTTCAACGAATGTAGTGACGTATGCAACAGGAGAGCTTGCCGAGGTGAAATCTCAAGCCCAGCTAGCTAATGTTATGATAGGCAAATAATAGCCTATAGCTCAGAAACAGAGTTAAGCTCATATATACCTGGACATGCTCGCTGAAATCAACGAAGCCTATATCCTCTTCATTGAGAGAGCCTACAAACTCCATAAGAGTTCTTTTTGGGAGTGGCTTACCAGCAAACGCGGGGCGTCTGATATGGCGCGAATCTTCGCTGGTGATTGGCTGGCACATGACGGATTAAGTGAGGAGGCCTTGGATGCATTTTGCTGCAACTTGAGGCTGCTCATTCAGGATGGAGACGGGTTCTCTTTAAGAGAGATTGGTGAGATAACCGAAAGTTGGCCGGAGAAGTATTCTGATTATAAGCAGGGCATCGAAGGCGCGAGAAATGAGCTTCAAGCAAGGTTGGCCGAGCCAAGTCTGACGAATTTCTCCGAAGACGGAAAAACCACAAATAAAGAGTTGTTTGATATTTTGTTCTACGGGGGCTTGGTTCACTCGAACCCGAATAAGCGCGAAGAGTTTAAGCGAATCACTGAAGCGGGCTTGTTTTCATTTTTCGTTTTCCAGTCATTCAGCGGAGTTTTGATGGATTACCGCAATTGCATTGAGAGGGTTGCCTACAACTTGGTTCGATTTATCGAGGAAGAGGAGTCGGGAGATTGAGAAAGATGACGCGAGACTTTTTCAGCCCCCTTGCTCGACTATGGGGGACGAAACAGAAGAGTCAGTCTTTAGATCCGCTCTATTGCTCTGTATTGTTGGCAGAGCACTTCGCCAACATTCGACGTCTATCTGTGTTGGAAAACCCTAGATGTTACTTGATCAAAATCGAAAAAATTGCCAAGGTGATTATAAACAAGCGCTTCCATAGATCATGCATATTTATTCCGTAGAAATTAAAAATATTAGGGCAATTAAGCATCTAAAGTGGACATGCACTTCTAGTCGAGCTGGTTGGCATGTTATTATCGGTGACAATGGTTCAGGTAAATCAACAGTGTTAAGATCCGTGGCATTGGCTTTAGTCGGAAATACAATTGCCGAGGCTCTTCGTCAAAATTGGGACACGTGGTTGTTTGAAGATGCGCAAGAAGGTCTGATCAGGTTAAGTGTAGATGGTCATGCTGAAGACAAATGGTCAGGGAAGGGTAAGCAGACGACTAATTACTATCTGGGAGCTGGAGTTAGATTTACGCGCGGTTCAACCCGAGTTGAGTTGAAGGAATGTAAGTTGCAGAACGTAACAAGTCGTAATATCTGGAGTGATAAGCCAGGATGGTTTGGCGCATCATTTGGACCCTTTCGACGTTTTACTGGAGGTAATAAAGATACAGAAAAGCTCTTCTACTCTCAACCTCGTTTAGCTCGTCATTTGTCGGTTTTCGGAGAGGATGTGGCTTTATCTGAGTGCTTGGACTGGCTCGGTCAACTTAGGTTCGAGCAACTTGATAATAGTTACCGTAGCGGCAAATTGCTTGATAATCTTATTGAGTTTGTCAATCAAGAGGGCTTTCTCCCGCATGGAGTGACAATTGATAGCGTCGATTCAAAGGGTGTTAATTTTCGCGATGGAAATGGGATTACCGTATCGGTTGATTCATTAGGGGATGGATTTCGTTCTATACTCAGCTTGTGCTTTGAGTTACTGCGTCAGATGGTGATGACATGGCCCGGTTCTCTGTTGTTTAAAGTTTCTGAATCTGGTCTGATTACGGTCGGCCATACTGGCGTAGTTCTGATTGATGAGATTGATGCACATTTGCATCCTACTTGGCAGCGTCGTATCGGTTTTTGGTTAACTAAGCATTTCCCGAAAATACAATTTATTGTGACCTCTCACAGCCCACTAGTCTGTCATGCTGCCGAGAAGGGGTCAATATTTAGACTGCCAACTCCTGGATCTGATGAAGTCGCGCGAATGGTTGAAGGGATCGAGAAGGAACGCCTCGTATTTGGAAGTGTACTTGATGCCTACGGGACTGACCTTTTTGGAGAAGATGTAAGTCGATCAGAGTCGGCACAGAAAAAGCAGCGGAGGCTTTCCGAATTGAACAGAAAGGCACTGTCTTCAAGTTTGAACGAAGAGGAACAGAGAGTGAGAGAGAGGCTACAAGCTTTATTTCCCGCTTCAATGTAGCCGATTTGGAGTATAGTTTGTGATTAAGCTACCATCACTTCCTTTGGATGCTTCGGCTGCGACTGATCTGAGTCAATGGCAGGTTGAAATTGATTCCATTTCTGACTACGAGACACGTGTCAACGAGGGTAAGAGACTGTTTGGTAGCAGAAATAACAAGCGCAATTCTACATTTATCAATGTTCGGGAAGTTCTGACAAAGATGTGCCACGGGCATAAACGCTGCGGCTATTGTGAAGATTCTGTGGCGGACGAAGTAGAGCATATCGCACCTAAAGATTTGTATCCCGAAGCGGTGTTTTCGTGGAAAAACTACTTATATGCATGCGGTCCGTGTAATGGGCCCAAGAATAATAAGTATGCGGTCGTTAAGAGTATTCCTTCGGCTCAAGTTGTCGATGTCACGCGACATCGAAATGCCCCCGTGTTGCCGCCAATCGCTGGCCAACCAGCCTTAATAAATCCCCGTCTTGAGGATCCCTTGAGCTTTCTGTGGCTTGATATCGCGAATACGTTCGTATTCTTGCCGATGGAAGGCCTTTCTAGAGAAAATGAGCTGCGTGCGGAATATACGATTAAAGTTCTTCGGCTTAATCATCGGGATTATTTAGTTGATTCTCGCCGTACCGCATTTGGAAGTTATCGCTCCAGATTACGAGAATACATCGAAGAAAAGGCTAATGGAGCTGACCAGTTACTGCTGAATTTACGGCAGCAAGAACTAAGAAATTTAGGGCATAGAACCGTTTGGCTGGAAATGCAGAGGCAGCATCGTTTATATCCCGTGTTGGATAGTTTATTTTCACAAGCTCCTGAAGCTTTAGCTTGGTAGGCTAAACAAGCTTGCCCAAGATTTAGGAGAGTTTGTTGAGGTTCAGTTCCGATCTATTTAATTCGCTGCGCATCCCGATATAATTCCGAGAACTCGTCGCCAGGGCTGAATGCTCGGACAGCAATGTCGTTTACATCAAAACCATTAAGCAACTTCATCCGATACGATTCAACGCCGTGCGAATACAGCAATTTAGCGCCGGCCATAGCTCCTTTGTGGCCGGCATCGTCAGCATCATAAGCGAACACGACTCGTTTGACTCCAGCATTGGCAATTTGAGACGCAAAGGACGGTTTTAGCCCATTTGCGCCATAGACCGCCGCAACTTCGGGAATGAACGGATGTATCGTTAATGCATCCAGCACTGACTCGCAGAGGACAATTTCCGATGAAGACAATGCAGTAGGATTAAAGATCGAACGATGGGGAAGTCCAAGGTATCTGTGTCGCTTCGAATCTACCCCGCGTCCATAGAGTTGTGTAATTGACTCAGTATTATCCCGAATCGGAACCGTAATATGTCTATAGAAGCAGTCCGTTCCTTTCTCAGTAACCAGCCCCATCTTCTGCAAAGGCTTTGAACTTCGTGGAAAACGGCGGTTTAAGTATCCGTTTCCAAATCCGATTTCAAATTGATCGAACACCTGATCACTGATTCGGCGGCTATGCAGGTATTCCTGAGCCTCTGAATTACTTTTGAAGAGTTCATGTAAATGTGAAACGACATGTTCCAGTATTTTGCGATCCTTGCCGCCTAGTTGCCTTAGGGGCGCAACAGGGGCACTTCGTAAG
>CEUD01029933.1_pt1 | contig 36970 bp, 42 predicted proteins | sample 356481 | NCBI WGS metagenome assembly CEUD01 (sample SAMEA2623314, study PRJEB7988) | marine metagenome | isolation source: saline water (ENVO:00002010), including | reverse complement strand
AGCCGATGCAAGCATCGGGGTATAAAACCCAAACTAAATAATTAATATCCTGCCTGATAATAATTGCTTGGTCCTAGCCCATTATTACCCAAGAGAGGTCTTAAAGGATCAAATCCTCCGTAAAACATATATCCTTTTGGTTTTCTGCTATTTTCCTTTGTTGGAATTCCAAAGTAATTTATATTTACAGCATAAAGATTAGCGCTTCCTGTTATATTTGCCTGTCCAATATTTTGAACTTTGTACATGTTAGAACCTGAAAGATTTGTTTGCGATAAATAAGATCCGCCAAGATTTGAATATGCAAGGTTCGAGTTAGATAAATTAGCTCCTCTAAAATCAGAGTTGCTTAAATTAACTCCACTAAAATCAACGCCTGACAGGTTTTTATTCCTGAAATTTGCTCCTTTTAACTCAACCTTTTCTTCTCTTCTCCTTGAAATGAAGTTGTTCCACAATTCCTTGTTCTCTGTTATGAATGAAACTAAACTCTCTATATCTCCTTCATTAATAAGGCTGATAAGCTCAACCAATGACTGCTTTTCTGGAATATCATTAAAGTTTTTATTTTGTGCGGTACCTTCCTCAAAATAAACCTCTGAAGTTTCATTATTCTTCTGGTCTGTTCGTTTCTTCTTCAATTTCACATTTGCAAGAGCCATCTTTACAACCACATACTTTACAGACTTTTTTACCTGCAAAATCAAAACATTCTTTTGTTTCTTTCATTATTACTACCTTTTTTATATTTTCCCAACAAGCTCCAAACTGGGTTTTAATGTTTTTTCTCCAGGTTGCCAGTTCATTGGACAAACTTGCCCTTTGTGTTCCCTTATGAATTTTGCTGCATTGATTTTTCTTAGCAATTCGTTAATGCTTCTGCCTATATCGTTGTCATGGAATTCGAATGCTTTGATAATGCCTTCGGGATTGATGATAAATGTCGCCCTTAGTGATAAGCCTTCTTCTTCAATGTATGTGCCATAACTTTTGCTTACTTTTCCTGTAGGGTCGGCTAACATAGGAAATGTTATTTTTTTAATAGTTTCTGAGTTGTCATGCCATGCTTTGTGCACAAATACAGTGTCAGTGCTTATGCTGATTATTTCTGCACCTATTTCTTTTATTTTGTTATAATTATCTGCCAGTTCTCCAAGTTCTGTGGGGCAGACAAATGTAAAATCTGCAGGGTAGAAAAAAAGTATGATCCATTTGCCTTTGTAATCGCTTAAACTGATTTTTTTTGTTTCATTATTAATTAAAGCATCTGATGTAAAGTCTGGTGCTTTTTCGTTTATTGTTACCATTTTACCTTTTATACCAATATTAATGGTTTATTCTTCTTATTTGTTTGAAATAGATAGTGAATATTATAATCCATACTTCCATTTAAATCTTTGTTTTAATTTAAGGAAAAAGAAAGACAGCTCTGGGAAAAAAGGAGGGAAACCCAAGGCTGCTTATAGTTAAATGTCAAGAACCACCCATCACAGATGGGTGGCATGAAGGATTTACGCCTAGAGCCATCCCATTTTTCTTGGTGGTTCTTGAGCATGCTCAGAAATATAACACCTTCCAAAACTGGATTGTGGACTTCGTCCACTGGTTATAAAACCAGTGGTATATTTCTGACATATTAACCCATTGTGTATTTCCATAAATCATGCTGGATTTGGTCAACTATGTTGGTATAATCAAACATGTTGTCAAACTTTGTTTCCATTGAATCTTCCTCATAGCATTTGCCTTTACGGCAGATAATTTTCTGGTTCATTTATTTCACCTCTAATGACTTAGTTAGAATGAAAAATATATAAAAGTGATTACTTTAGAACATAAGAAAAAGGATAAAGAGAGATTTATATTAAAGGAAAAGTTTATTAAGTATTTATGTTAATCTTATATTATATAAAATGACTAATGACCCTGAAACGTTTATGAAACTGGAAGAATTTGATAAGAAGATACAGTTCTATGAGAAACTTGGGCTTGATAAGAGAGATAATGTTATACTTTCTATGGTTTCTAAAAATCCGAGAGTTTCGCAGGAAGAGATTGCAAAGAACATTAAGTTGAGCCAACCATCTGTTGGTGCAAGGATAAGGAAGCTTCAGCAGAAAGGAGTATTGCATAATGTTAATGGAGTTAATTTTAAGGTTGTAGACCTTAACTTAGCAAAAGTTGATGTTAATTCTACTGATACGAATGCTATAATAGAGGAGTTTAAGGATTGTCCCTTTTTTATTAATGCATTGATTACATCAGGAAGGCATAATCTTTGTTTGTTGTTTATGGCAACTGACCTTAAACGGCTGGAAGGGATTGTGAATCATCATTTGAGAGGCAATCCTAAGGTTAAGGATGTTGAGATGAATATTGTTATTTCTACTGCAAAGGATTTGGTGCTGCCACTGAATATTGATTATGAAAATAAAGAGCAAGCTGGTTGTAAACAGGATTGTAAAGATTGTGCTAATAAGTTTTGAGATTGTTAGTTAGTTTATTCTGAGAATACCTGCGCGCTGTATTTATAGATGTCAACGTTAGGAGATTTCCAACAGTCTTCTGGTGAGCCTTGTTTTAAGCATAGTCTTGATAAGAATCCTTCTTTGTCAGGCAATTGTTCCCAGACCTGAGGGAGATAGGTTGACTGCTTGTTGTTGTATACAATGATTACTCCATCTTCTAAAGGAGTTAGCTGGTCAAGGTATTCCTGCCAGTTGTTTGCTTTGATGAGAATTGGTATGTCCAAAACTGAAACTGTTATAGTGATTTTGTCTAGTTCATCTAGCTGGACTGGCTCAAACCTGGTATCTTTGGTGGCTGCGTTAATGGCATTATCTCTTACAGCAAGGTACATAGGCTGGACTGGCATAAGGCTGCCTATTGAACCTCTTAATATTCCATCTTTTTCTAAGCTGACAAAAAGGCCTTTTTTTCTGAAAAGTTTTGGGAATGTAAAGATAAGCTTAGGCTCTAACATTTCATTATCTTTAACGTATAATTCAATGGTGTCTCTTGCTAAACTAAGCAGTAATGATTTTTCTGAATTACTTAAAGGAGTTTTGTTGTGAGCGACAACAGAACTGTAACCTACAACGCTTTCCTTGTTTCCTGTTGTGTCACCGCTATTTTTGTAATCAACCACACTGATGTCAAGATTTTTTTGGACGGCTAGCTGAAGGAATGCCAATAAGATGTTGTTGCCGTCAGTTATACATTGATTTATATTTTTATAGTTATAGGACATTAAAGAGCCTAAGCAGAACCCGTCAAGTTTAAGCGCTTCATTATAAGGATAGTAATGGGATAAGTCAATACTGAATACGTATAGTGTTTTTCCATCATCATATTCTAATAGTTTGTTTACAAATTCTTCAATTTGATTATCTGTTAATTTTCCCAAAATCATAGGGATGAGCTTAAAGTTAGGGTTTAATGCCTGGAGGAAGGGAAGCTCAACTTCTATCATTTGCATGTCATGCGCTCCTTCTACTGATTTGAATAAGCCGGATTTGGTGTTTAATAGTTCATAAGATGTTTTGGAAATTTCTGTTTCTCCAAGAGGAGTTTTATAGTGAGTATATTTGATTGGAAGGGATATGCCATTAAAGTTAATGTCGGAGTTATGGTTAGAGGCAATTACGAATACTCTTTCATATTGCCTGTCTAATTGTTTAAAGCTTTTAGCAGCTATTTCCCCTGAATATTGGTATCCGGCATGAGGCACTATTATCGCATGGACTTCTTCTGATATAGTTTTTTCAGTATTGTCCAGAAAGGATTTGATCAGGCTGTAGAGTTCATTACTATTTTGAGGATAGAATTGGCCTGCTGCTACTGGTTCTCTGACTGCTTTTTGCCTGGGTGCGCGGACTATTCCGCCTGTTATGCCACACCCTGAAATGAGTAAGAGGAGTAAGAGAATGGTGATTGTTAATGACTTTTTTTTATATAGCATAATTACCCCCAATACCTTTATACTGAATTTCCTTCTTTTTATATTTTGTGGAAATGGTTATTGCAATTTCGACAGTTTAATAAATGAATTATGGTATGGAATAGATAAAAGGAGAAGTTAGGTTTTAGAAATGAGGTGAAATTGTAGGTTATGATAGCAATAATTTTTGGATTGGTAATGGGAATTACACATTATCTTAGTGAACATCTTAATTTGAAGGAGACAAAATATTATGCTCAATTAATCTCTTTTTCTGCAGGAATTTCTATAACTTATATTTTTCTTGACTTGTTTCCACAGTTTAGTGAAGGGGCTATACAGATTAATAAGTTCTTGTTTATATTTGTGTTATTGGGATTTATATCATTTCATTTGGTTGAGAAGTATATTTATTTGCATTCACCTAAAGATAAGTTAATAAGAGAGTTGGCTATAGAAGATACAGTGATTTCTTTTGTTTATCATTTCATTGTTGGAATGATAATAGTCAGTTTTGTTGAACAAGGCTGGGTGAAAGGGACATTATTCTTTATTCCAGTATTGTTTTATACAGCTGTGAGTACTTTGCCCGTAGATAAGACTAAGTTCATGGCTATTAGGTTTGTGTTATCAATGTCTACATTGTTAGGGGTTTTGTTTGCAAGCTTTGTAAATATAATTCCTATGATATATTATGCTTTGTTAGGGACTGTTATAGGAATATTGCTGTTCACGATTATCAGACATTCTATACCTTCAGGTAAGGAAGGAAAACCTTTATCCTTTACAATAGGAGTTATTGTTTATACTTTGATTATAATAACATTGAATTGGACGTTTATATAAGAAAAGAGGTGAAAAGGTTTTTAAAGGTAAAGGATTATAAATGGCTTAATTGCATATTGATTTTAAAAAAGAGGTGAAAAAATGTGCGGTAAATGTGGTGGTTTTTGTGTTATATCTGGAGTGGCAACATGGGGTTTCTTTGCTTTGTTGTTGAGTTTGTTGGGTGTTGGCAACGCTATGTTAAATGGGTTGTGGCTGACTATACTGATATTCTTGGCTTTTGTGTTCTGCCCTGTGCTGAATAAGAAGCTTGCAGAAAACTGTACGTGCGGTGTATGCAGTCCAAAAGCAGAAAAGCTTAAACCAAAGAAGGGAAAGAAGAAATAAAAATAGACTATAACCTTTTATGTTTGAGCAGTAAGGAGTTGCTTACAACGCTTACGCTGCTCATTGCCATTGCTGCTCCTGCAATTATAGGGGATAGGAGCCAGCCTGTGAAAGGGTAGAGGGCTCCTGCAGCTAACGGTATGCCTAAAGTATTATAGAATAATGCCCAGAACATGTTCTGCTTTATCTTTGACATTGTTAGTTTGCTTAATCTGATTGATCTTGGTACATCTAAGAGATCGTTTCTCATTAGTACAATGTTTCCTGTTTCCATAGCAACGTCTGTGCCAGATCCCATGGCGATGCCTATGTCTGCCTGAGCTAGTGCTGGAGCATCGTTTATTCCATCACCTACCATAGCAACTTTTCCTTTCTTCTGAAGCTTTTTTACATATTTTGCTTTGTCTTCAGGTAAGACTTCTGCAAATACATGGTTTATGCCTGCCTGCTTGGCGATTGCATTGGCAGTTCTTTTATTGTCTCCGGTTATCATGTAAACAGAGATTTTCATGTTTTGTAATTTTTTAACAGCAGCTTTGGATGTTTCTTTGATAGTGTCTGCTACTGTTATTATTCCAATAACTTTTTTTGAGTCTGAGAGGATCATAGCAGTTTTACCTTGTTCTTCAAGAGGTCCTATTTTGGATTTTAGTTTTTTTATGTTTATTTTGTTGTCTATCATTAACTTTGAATTGCCAAAGTAATACTGAGTTTTGTTTAGCTTGGCTTTTATGCCATGACCAGGGATTGCCCTGAATCCTTTAGGATTTCCTAAAGAAAGTTTGTTTTGTTTTGCTTTTTTTACAATTGCTTCTGCTAGTGGATGCTCAGAGTTTTTTTCTATGCTTGCTGCTAGTTGAAGCAATTTGTTTTCAGATTTGATGTTGATGGGAACTATGTCTGTTACTTCAGGCGTGCCTTTTGTTATTGTTCCTGTTTTATCGAAGATGATGGAGTTTAGCTTGTGTGCTGTTTCAAGGGCATCTCCTCCTTTGATGAGGATTCCTTTTTTAGCGCCTTTGCCTGTTCCTACCATTATGGCTGTGGGGGTTGCAAGGCCTAAAGCGCAGGGGCAAGCTATTACAAGGACAGAGACTGCAGCGATTAGAGCAAATTTTATGTCTTTTTCAAATAGAAAGAGCCAGGAAGAGAAGGTTAATATTGCAATGATTATTACGATTGGCACAAAATAAGAGGAGATTGTGTCGGCAAATCTCTGGATTGGAGCTTTCTTCCCCTGAGCTTCTTCTATGAGCTTTATTATTCTTGATAAAGTGGTGTTTTCTCCTACTTTTGTTGCCTTGAATTTAAAGCTACCCTGTTTGTTTATGGTGGCTCCGGTTACTATGTCACCTTCCTTCTTTTCAACTGGCATGCTTTCCCCGGTTACCATGCTTTCATCTATTGATGAAGAGCCATCAGTTATTTTTCCGTCAACAGGGATTTTTTCTCCGGGTTTTACTAAGATTATATCTCCTTCAACAACATGGTCTATTTTTATTTTGATTTCTTTCCCATTTCGTATTACTGTTGCTGTTTTAGGAGATAAACCCATGAGCTTTTTTATTGCTTCAGAGGTTTTCCCTTTTGCTATGGCTTCAAGGAATTTTCCCATTATGACTAAGGTTATGAGGATTGCTGAGGTTTCAAAGTATTGGCCTAGTTCAGGGTTGAATAAGATAGCATATACGCTGAAGAAGTATGCAGCGCTTGTGCCTACTGCTATTAAAGTGTCCATGTTGGTTGTTTTGTTTTTTAATGCGTTCCATGCACCCCTATAGAATGACCAGCCTACTATGAACTGGACAGGTGTTGCTAAGAACCATAAAATATAATCTTGATAAGGAATTGTTATATCAAGCCACATGAAAACCATGCCGATTATGAAAGCAGGGATGGCGAAGAATAGGCTTAGAATGAATTTGTTTTTGAAAGTTTTTATTTCTTCTTTTTGCATTAGTTCATGTTTTTTTATGTTTTCTTCTTCTGAGCCTGGTGACGCTTTGTAGCCAGTGTTTTTGACTATGGTTATTAATTTTTTTTCTGAAATTAAAGTTTCATCATATAAGACAGAAGCATTGCTTGTAGAGAAGTTTACGTTGGCTTCTTTAACACCTTTAGACTTTGATAGGGATTTGTTGATTGTGACTGCGCAGGATGCGCATGTCATTCCAGCTATCTGAAGGTTTGTCTTTTTCATTTTTATTACCTCCATTTCTTTTTTATCTTTTGCTAATTTCTCTCAATATTAATGTATATATTAAAAATAATATGATACAGTACTATTTAGGGTTTTTCTTTTTATAGTTAGCCAAATATAAATAAAATAATAAAAAATAGTGAAAGAATAGGGGAAAATCAGCTGATTATCCTTCTGCCAGAAGATGTTATTTTTATGGATTTAAACCGGCCTTTCTGCTCAACCTGTAATAATCCAATATTTTGAAGGTTGCTTATTTTGACTCGTGTTGTGGGTTTGGTGATTTTGAAGTTAATTGTGATGTCTTTGTAGGAGACTAATTTGTTAATCACATTGTTTTCATTAATGTATTTTAGAATGTTTAGTTCTAATTCAGATAGTTCTACTTTTTTCTTTAGGTGTTTTCCATAGAGGTCTATGGTTTCTGCTTCTATTGCTTTAAGATGTGATTCTTGAATCAGTTCAGGGTTTACAGATAAGATGATTATGCAGTCGTGTTGTGTTGCAAGGTCTTTTAAGGCATGAATGTTCTTAAGTATGTCTTCAAACTGGTTTTCTGTTAAGAGGTAGTCTAACCTGTCCAGTAAAATAACGCTCTTTTCGCTCTTTTTAACAAATTCTGAGATTAACTTTGATAGATTCTCAATATTATTTTCGCAGGGTATTCCTTCTACTCTTGTGTATGTCAGCCAAACAAATGAAGTTTTATGGAGATTATATCTCTTCTTGATGGCTCTTGGGTCTTCCCTAACAACACCTAAACCAGCAAAACCTCTGTTCAGAGAGCTGATGAATAACTCGTGCGCATGGTTTTCATCATCTTCTTTTACAAGATAAACTTTTCCCGCATCAAGGCTTATGTCTGCAAGAGTGTATTTGTCTTCTTCTGTCCCTATGTTTATTCCCAGCTTTTCCAAAGTAACATTGGTTTTATCTAATTCCATCTGAACTTTTTCTTTGGATTTGTATAAGGAGAAAATAAAGAAGAAAATTGTGGTTATAACTACTATTACAAAGCCTAAACTAAAGAGATGCCTTCTTTGCATAATCCTTATCTCTTTTCCAACATTGTCTAAAGGAGTCAAAAGAATAAGCCTCCAGGTTTCTGAACCAAGATATATGTCAGATGAAGTTATTATGGTTTCACCGAAGCCTTCAAAATGCGAAATAGTGTCCAAACCACCTTTCTTTAACAGATTATTGTAATTGTTTTCTAGTTCTGAGTAATCTTCTAATTGGCTGCTTTTTAGAATTGTTTCTTTAGAACTCATATCAATTAATAAAAAATAGTTTTCACCAGTTCTTATAATTGGATGAAAATAAAGATCATATAATTTGTTAAGTTCAACAATGCTTAGTAGCGTTCCTTTGAATTCTCCAACGAAATTTGGATAGGGGGTGTATTTTGTTGTTTCAAATAAGGGAGCGGAAACAATAATCTGTAGATTACTGCCTTGATTGACTGAGCCTGCTATGAAGGGCTCGCTTGTTTCTTTGGGTATCTTAAAATAGTCCTTGTTTTGGATGTTCATGCCCAAATAATCTGAAAATGAAGGTGAAGAACATTCTACTACATTACCAGCTTTATCTACTCTTATGAGTGAATCGATTTTTCCTTCGATTTTTTCATGGACTAGTTTCATATTATCATTGCATTTGGTGATGTCAAATGTTTCCATTACTGGAAATTTGCTAAGAGTGATAAGTTCATCTTTTACCTGAAGAATGTGGTTTTCTGTCTGGCTTGCAATATGTTCTGTTTTTATTAATTGATTTTCCTTTAACTGGTTTATTATTACCTCTTCAATATCTGAAAATGAAAGATAATTGACTAATATAATTGATCCTATTATGACTAATGAAATTAGCGTAATTAACAATAACTTGTTGCTTTTCAGTATTTTTACCCTTTCAAAGAATATTGAAGACATCATGATACCCGATTATAGGCTATATATAGCATTATTTTAAAAATTTCCCCTGTTTTTTCACTAATATTTGTCCTTATTTATATAGAAGATTAATAATCTAAGAGATATAAAGAAAGAATTGTTGTAGTTAAAAATAAATATTTAATAGAAAAGTTAATAAAAACAACTAACATTATCAAATATAATAATAAGATTATAGGGGGTAATAAACATGGAAGAAGACAGGAAAGATGAAGAAAAACATGGTACAGAACACCATCACATTAAACATGAACATCATCATAGGCATGATAATGAAGGGAAGTTAATCACTAAATCTATTGTTACATTAATCGTAGCTTTGGTATTGATTCTGTTGTTTAATGAGGTTCAGATGAATGCTATTTCAGGCATGGTAACTACTGGCGTTTCTGCTGGAGGAGTTAATCAGGCATCAAACTCAGAAACTAAAACAAGCAGCGGATCAACAAGTCTTTCACAGAATAAGGACTTATCAGATATAAACTTAGAAGAAATAAAATCAACAGCTCATACGATCGCAGCAGTTTTCCCATTAGAAGGGTTAGATGGAGATGGTGTTATGGAAGTAATGTTCCCTATAGGAACACCGGAGTATGGTGAAGAGCTTGGAGTAAGTTTTGATGATCCTGTTACAGCTTTAAACGTATTAGCAAAAATGTATAGGGGATTAAAAGCAGAAGTAGAAAAAAGCAATCCTGAAGCATTCCAAAGATTTGTAAACTTGGCTTCAAACCCTTATGGTATATCATGTGAATACTGTTGTGGAATAGGTCCAGCTGGCGCAGATAAAAAAGGAAATTCTAAATGTGGTTGTGCGCATAATCCAGGAATACTAAGCTTGTCTTTATATCTCTCAGCATATACAGATTATAGTGATGGTGAAATTCTTAGAGAGGCTATGAGATGGAAAACTCTTTGGTTCCCAAAGAATATGATAGGACTAGGAGCAGATCTTGCTGGAGGAGACACGTCATCATTAGATAACCTGCCTGGAATGGTAGGAGGTTGTTAAGAATAAGTTAGGAGGACAAAAAATGAAAAAAAGCACAATGATTTTTATTTTATTGTTGTTAGTAGTTGTTATATTTGTAGTAGGTTGTTCAACTCAAGGCAGCTATCCAGCACCATCAGGCCCAATAGGAGGCGGATGTTAGATTAACAAAGAAAATGCAGTATGTACCAAAAGAAGAGAATAAGGAAGAGGTTTTAAAAGAGCACCAACATAGAGAGGATAATTTAAGGCTGGATAAAGAAAAGGCTGCTAAGAAAAAAAAAGGAGTGATTATTATTGCTCTGGTATTCTTTTCAGTCATTGCTGCTGTGGTTACCTATGGATTGCTTTCACCTGGAAGGTATGATAACTTTGCAAAGTGCCTTACAGAGAAAGGTGCTGTTATGTATGGAGAGGATTGGTGCCAGTATACAAACGCGCAAAAGAATATGTTTGGAAAGTCTTTCAAATATATTCATTATGAAGTAAATGAGAATCTTAATAAAAGACCTACATGGGTTATTAATGGGAAGAGTTATGAGACTGTGCAGTCTTTTGAAAGATTGGCTTCATTAACAGGATGTGAAATTTGAGTAAAAGATGATTTTTGAAACATATAAACTTAGGAGGTAAATAGAATGAAACAAACAACAATTGTTACAGTAATATTGGCTGTGCTTGTGCTTATTTCAGTTGTTCAAGCAGTTCAGTTGAATGGACTTAAAGCAAAATTGACAGGAGGAGAATTAGGTGTAATAAGTTCTTCTTCAGGGAACACAGCTCTTACTACCACTCCTTCTTCTGGAAGTGGCAAGAGAGTGTCCAGTCTGCCTAGCAGTATAAAGGATTTGCCACAGATGGTTGGCGGCTGTTAAGTTCAACCGTTATTTTATCTTTTTATATTTGTGAGAATGTCATAAAAGAGATTAAAGGAGGAATAAAGAATGGAAGAACATCATGAGCATAAAGAACACCATAAACAAAGTCACCACCATGAATCTGAAGAGCATCATGAACATAGAAAACATCATAAAACTCATCATAAGAAGAGGAGAGTTCCAAATAGATCGTTTTATAATAGAATGTATATAACTTTAGGAGTAGTTTTGATTCTATTTATGTTATATAACCTTTCACAGACATTGTCTATTAATATTACACTTGATCAAAAGATTGCTAATGTAAAAGAGGCTGCAAAGCCTGCTGAGATTAGTTTAACAGTGATTTCTACAAGCTCATGTAAAGATTGTTATGATATTAATTCAGCTGTGGAAGTTATTGAGTCAATTGGTGTGAGTGTGACAAGCAAAGAGATTGATTTTTCTTCTGAAGAGGCTAAAGCGCTTATTGCAGAGCATACTATTGAGAAGGTTCCTACAGTAATCGTGACTGGAGAGATTGATAAGTCTTCTTCATTGAAAAGGACTCTTGGAGAGATAGGAAAAGAGAGCGGTGATGCATATGTGTTTACCAGTTTAGAACCACCGTTTATTGAAACTAAGACTGGAATGGTTAGAGGGAAGATATCATTGGTGCATCTTAAGAAAGAGAGTTGCGATGATTGCATTGATTTAGCTCCGTTAATAAGCCAGTTAAGCGCATCAGGATTAATCCTTGAAGAGAGCGAAGAGATAGATGTTGATAGCACAAAAGGGAAGGAATTAGTGAAGAAGTATAGTGTTGAAAAGATTCCTACAATTATAATGGATAAGGAAGCTGAGGTTTATCCTAATATTGTACAGAGCTGGAGCCAGCTTGGAAGTGTTGAAGGAGATGGATCATATGTTATGAGGGAGGTTAGTTCTCCTTATTATAGCATTGAAGAAGAGGCTATTAAGGGATTAATTTCTATGATAATATTAAGTGATGAAACTTGTGAGGAATGTTATGATGGAGGAGAATTTCACAGCCCTGTTTTACAAAGGATGGGAATCACATTCAAAGAAGAGGATGAGTTAGATGTTTCCAGTGAAGAAGGGAAGGAATTGGTGGAGAAATATAGTATAAATCTTGTTCCTACTATAATAATTACAGGAGATATTGAGGAATATCCTGTGTTAGTAAGCGCATGGGTAGAAGTTGGAACTGAAGAGTCTGATGGAAACTATGTGTTTAGAAAGGTTGAGATTGCTAACCAACCTTATAAGAATCTGACTGATGGAAAGGTTGTTGGAAGTAGAACAGAATAAAATGATTATTCAGAAAAGTCTTTGGATTCTTTCTTGTTTTCTCTTTATTGTATGTAGAGGTGATAAAATATGAATAAGATTTTAGTTATTATTGGATTAGTAGTTGGAATTGGAGGGATTATTTTTTCGTTGCTGCCTCCTGATATGCATATGGCTCTTTTTGGCGGGAGTGACCAAATGAAATCTGAAATGAGTGGTATGAATAATATGGATTCGGGACATCACAACCATGGAGCATTTGTTACATATGGACTTGTTGTAGCTGTAGTAGGACTTGGTGCTGCTGTGGCAGGATGGAAAATCTTTTGATTTAAATGAAAGAAGGTAAAAAGAATTATTTATGGGCAGGGGTCGTAGGAGGGTTTACTGCAACAACTTGTTGCATTGCTCCTATTATTCTTGTTTTGTTAGGCTTTGGAACAGCTGTTAGTATGGCAGTGATGCATCAATTCCATATAGTTAGTATTGTTTCAGGAATTGTTCTTATGATACTGATAAGCCTATATCTTGTAAAACGTAAATCCGGAACTTGCAGTATTAATGCAGTTAAACAGAACTGGAAAAGTATTGTGATTGCAATAATAATCATGGGAGGATCATGGGCAGTCATTAATTATCTTGTTATTGCTCCAGTTGCAGCATCTGTGTATAATAAATTGCCTGTTGAGCAAAAGCCTTTAGGCAATCTTAAAGAGATGGCTGAATCTCATGGTATGCCTGAGATGGCTAATATTAAGGTTGAGCCTGAGCAGGAAGGAAAGAAATTGATTGTGTTAGAGATTGAGGGGGTATTCTGCGGCTCTTGCGGCCCTTCTATAGAGTATGATGTTAAAAGTGTTTTAGGGGTCTTGGAAGTAGAAACTTCAGGAACAACTATGAGTGTTACATATGATTCTGATGTTACAAGCAAGGATGTGATTGTTGCGAGTATTCATGATCCTTATTCAGCTACAATTATTGAAGAAGAAAAATTATTATCTAAGTGAGATGGTTAAAGATGAATATTAAACAAATATTAGGAATTGTTTTGATTTGTTCAGTCTTGGTTATGGTTGGATGCTCAAGCATTAATTATGATAGTTTTGCACAATGCCTTACAGAGAAAGGTGTTAAGATGTATGGGGGATATTGGTGTCCGCATTGCGCTAACCAAAAGGATATGTTTGGAAATTCTTTTGGTTATGTGAATTATATTGAATGTTCGCTTCCTAATAGAGAAGGAAAAACAGAAATATGTATAGAAGAGAATATAAAAGTTTATCCTACATGGGAGTTTGCAGACGGAAGCAGGAAAGAAAGAGTACATTCATTGGAACAATTGAGCGCGTTTAGCGGATGTAGCATAGAATAAAAAATATTACGGAGGAAAAACAAAATGACTTTAACATCAAATGTTACAAATATTTTATCTTTATTGACTATTTTTGGAAATATTTTGATAGGGTATTTCCTTATTCTTTTTATCTTTAAGAAAGAGATTAAAGTTTCCGGATTTTTAAAGAAAAATGCTTTACTCTTTGCTTTTATTGTTGCACTAATCGCTACAACTGGGAGTTTATTTTATTCTGAGATTGCTGGTTATGAACCCTGTAAATTATGTTGGTTTCAAAGAATCTTTATGTATCCACTGGTTATTTTGTTTGGGACAGCTTTAATTAAAAAAACACGTAGTGTTGTTCACTATGCAATACCTATGAGCATAATAGGAGGATTTATTGCTGCATATCATTATGCTATTCAAAGGTTGACTTATTCAGCTTCTTGTTCAGCAGATGGAACTTCATGTACTGCTAAATACTTTTTTCATTATGGTTATATTACTATTCCAATGATGGCTTTGACTGCTTTTATATTAATAATTATTTTATGTTTTATTCTGAAGAGTAAAAAAATAAAAAGTGATGAAAAGTGAAGACTAAAAAACTTCTTATTTTTTTTATATTTCTTGTTATTATTTCATCTTATGTTTTTGCACAGTCTGAGATACCTATTGGATTACAGAGGATTATTGATTTTAATAAGCAAAGCACTATGGATTTTGCTGTTAAGATTTCATTTTTTGTGGCTTTTGTTGCAGGAATTTTAGGGATTTTATCTCCTTGTATATTACCATTTCTGCCTGCTTATTTTTCTTATACGTTTAAAGAGAAGAAGAATATTACAAAGATGACTTTGGTTTTCTTTTTAGGGTTTTCAACAGTGTTTGTTGCAATGGGCTTGATTGCAGGATATATTGGAGAGAGGTCTTTGATGATTGTACAAAGCAGCTGGCTGGTTAGTATTGCTGGATTGTTTTTGATAGTATTGGGTGTTATGTCTTTGTTGGGTAAAGGATTTTCTTCTTTTATTAAGTTTCATCATAAGTTTAAGAATGACGTTATAGGAACTTTTCTGTTTGGAGTGTTTTTTGCTATTGGATGGACTGCTTGCTTAGGTCCAATATTGGGAGGTATCTTGGGGATTGGAGCGATCCTTCATAATATGTTTTATTCAGGTTTGCTACTGTTCTTTTATTCTTTAGGTAATCTTGTGCCTTTGTTTCTTTTTTCAGTGTTCTATGATAAGTTTAAGCTTTCTGAGAGCAAGCTCATTAAAGGGAAGATGTTTAAGTTTTCAGTTTTAGGAAAAGAGTTCAATGTGCATTCTACTAATCTTATTTCTGGGTCTTTGTTTATAATAATAGGGAGTATACTAATTATTTTTAAAGGGACTGCTATATTCAATACATGGGATTTTCTTGGAACAAAACAATACTTCTATTCATTCCAGGACCTGCTTATTGACTGGAAGTATGCAAATATTCTTGGGGTGACTATTTTTGCTTTGTTTGTTGTGATTGTTGGAAGGTTTTTGTGGAAGAATAAGAACAAGAAATAATTATTCTTTAATATGTCCATCAACCCCAACAGTTATCTGTTTTAGAGTTATTCTTTTACCTGATTCATTTAATGCTTCTTCAACAATACTGTATAGTCCATAGCAACATGGCACTTCCATGATTGCAACGGTTATTGTGTTAAGATTGTTCATTTCTATTATTCCTTTTATTTTTTCTTTGTATTCTTCTATATCATCAAGTTTAGGGCAGCCTATTGCTAGTGATCTTCCTTTGATTAATTGGCTTTGTAGGTTTGGGTTTGCAAAGCCAACACAGTCTGCTGCTATTAATAAGTCTGAGTCCTGAAAGAATGGTGCAGATGGTGGGAGAAGGTTGAGTTGGATAGGCCATTGCCTTAGTTCTGATTCTTGTTCAGAAGAAGGTTGGTTATTTTTGGGTTTTAATTCTCTTAGTTGTGTTCCTGGACAGCCGCAGGGTAAATCTTCTTTCATTTTAGTTTCCTCCATTGTGATTTTTATATTGTTTTCATTGAGATATTCTACCGCTTCATTGAGCAGTTTTGTTTCTCCATGATCTTTGAGATGTTTTAGATGCGCTTTGATTGTGTTTTCTCCATGTTTTACAATGTTTTCCATTGTTTTCTTTTCATCATAGGGTTCTGCTTCTCTCTCTTCTATGGTTATTGCGCCTTCAGGGCAGTGACCTATGCAAGCGCCTAAGCCATCACAGAATAAGTCACTGATTAATCTTACTTTGCCATCTATTATTTGCAATGCGCCTTCTGGGCAGTTGGGGATGCATTTGCCGCAACCGTTGCATTTGGTTTCGTCTATTTTGATTATACTTCTTTTTACCATTGTTTTGTTGAGAATTAATGTGGCTATATAAAAGTGATGGTTTTAGAATATAAGTTTAAGTCTCTGAATCGTTTATTTAATAATTACAGTTTAAAACAAAAACCTTATATTCTTGTTAAACCAGTAATTATCTTTATGGTATATCAACCTTTAGAAGATTCACTTTTGTTAATGAAGTATATTGACAAGTATTCAAAAGGAAGTGTGTTAGATATTGGTACAGGCTCTGGTGTATTAGCTGTTGAGGCTGCTAAGAATGCTGAGACGGTTGTTGGTGTTGATATTGATGAGAAGGCTATTAAGTATTGTAAGAAAAATGTTAAGGATGAGAAGATTAGGTTTTTTAAGGGTAATTTGTTTAAGGATGTTAAGGGTAAGTTTGATTTGATTGTGTTTAATCCGCCGTATCTTCCTAAAGATAAGGAGGATAAAGATATTGCGCATTGCGGCGGGAAGCATGGGTATGAAGTTGTTGAGAGATTTATTAGAGAAGTTGGCGATTATCTTGAGCCTGATGGGAAGGTTTTGTTGTTGTTTTCTTCGCTTACTAATAAAGAGAAGGTTGATGGGTTTGTTAAAGAGAATTTGCTTGGATTTGAGTTGTTGGAGGAGAAGAGCTTCTTTTTTGAGAAGCTGTATGTTTATCTTTTATGGAAGTCAGAGATTCTTGTTGAGCTGGAGAAGAGGTTTGAGAAGATTAAGTTTTTGGAGAGAGGACATAGAGGAATGTTGTTTACTGGGAAGTTTGATGGCAAGAAGGTTGCGATTAAAGTGAAGAATCCTGAGAGTGAAGCGATTGAGAGGATTGGGAATGAAAGGAACTGGCTTGAAAGGCTGAATAATCGAGGGATTGGGCCTAAACTTTTGGTTAAGGAGAAGGAATACTTTGCTTATAGGTTTGTTGAAGGAGAGTTTATTCTTGACTTTTTGGGGAGAGCTTGTAAGAGAGATATTGTTAAGGTTATAACAGCAGTGTTTGAGCAGCTTTTTGTTTTGGATAAACTGGGTGTTAATAAGGAAGAGATGCATCATCCAGTTAAGCATGTTATTGTTGGGAAGAATTTGAAAGTTACTTTGTTGGATTTTGAGAGATGCCATAGAAGTTTGAAGCCGAAGAATGTTACACAGTTTTGTCAGTTTGTTTGTTTGAAGAAGGTTTCTGAGTTGCTGAAGAAGAAGAAAATTAAGATTAGTATGAAGAAGATGATTAAGAGCGCTAAGATGTATAAAGGGGAGATGAGTGAGGAGAGTTTGGAGGGGATTTTGGAGAATATTAAGTAAAAACATAAATTATATTAACAACCCTATCTTACCTTTTTCTAAAATGTCGCTTTTCCCTAACATAAGCATTCCGTTTATTGTTGTGGTCGTTTCTATTATATTTGCAAGTTTAAAGGTTGTTAAACAGTATGAGAGAGGTGTTCTGTTTACTTTAGGTAAGTATTCCGGTGTTCTTAATCCTGGATTGAAGCTGGTTATCCCCCTTATACAGACATGGGAAAGGATTGATATGAGGGTTAAAGCTGTTGACGTGCCTAGCCAGGAATGTGTTTCTAAGGATAATGTTAGTTTGAAGGTTAATGCTGTGCTGTATTATAAGGTTGAGCATTCTGAGAAGGCTGTGATTGAGGTTGAGCATTTTGGGTATGCGGTTTCACAGTTGGCACAGACCACGATGAGAAATATTGTGGGTGAGTTTGAGCTTGATGAGATTCTACAGAAAAGAGAGGTTCTTTCAAATAAGATACAGCAGATTGTTGATAAGGATACTGACCCTTGGGGTATTAAGGTTAAGAAGATTGAGATTAAGGATATTGAATTACCTGAGACAATGAAAAGGGCTATGGCTCACCAGGCTGAATCTGAAAGAGACAGGAGGGCAAGGATTATTCTTGCAACAGGTGAACAGCAGGCTGCGCAGAAGCTTGCTGAAGCTGGAAAGACGATTGCATCAGAGCCTGTGGCTTTGCAGTTGAGATTGTTCCAGACTATTAGCGATATCTCAACTGAGAAGAATAGCACTATTATTATGCCGATACCTATGGAGTTTATAGAGTATATTAAAGGGATTACTAAGAAGAAATAAGTTTTATATAGACAACGCTAATTCTTTTTCTTATGGCATATAAAGCTGTTGTTTTTGATTTGGATGGGACTCTTGTGCATACAATGCCTGAGTATAGATATAAGATTGTTGGGCAAACACTAAAAGAATTGGGAACTAGTTCTTCTAAACATTACATTGATAGGTTCTGGTTTGAAACAAGAAGAGATGATATTATCAAAGAACATTTTGAAGTAGATGTTGACTTATTCTGGAAAACATTTAGACAGTGTGATACCATAGATCTAAGAAAACAGCTTACAAGAGTGTATGATGATGTTGGTTTTGTTAAGGAGTTAAAGCAGAAGGGTTACAAAGTAGGGATAGTTACAGGAGCCCCATTGCATATTATGTCGCTTGAAGTGGATATGATAGGGGAAGAATATTTTGATGCTGTTGTGAGAGCGCAGCTTTCTAGTGGAATAAAGCCAAAACCTGACCCTCATGGGATTGAAGAATGCTTAAGCATTCTTGGAGTAAAGAAGGAGGAAGCTGTTTATGTGGGGAATGCTGATGAAGATGTTTCGGCTGCAAAGAATGCTCAGGTGTTTGATGTATTAGTGTTAAGGAATGAGCATGAATTTCCTGATATTCAGGCTTCTTTGACTGTTAACTCCTTATATGAACTTAGGGAGTTGTTATGATTTATTCCAATACACTTAAATATTAATTTAGCTTGTTCTCTTTGATGGTTACTAAAAAGGATTTTAAGTGCAAGCAGTGCGGTGAATGCTGTAAATTGATTGTTAAGCTTTCTAAGAAGGATGTTGAGAAGATTGAAAAGGCTGGGTATGGAAAGGAGGAGTTTGCTGCGCTTGACCCGTTGGAGCCTAAGTCTAAGGTGAAGGATGCTATGAAGAGGAGGAATAGCAGATGTGTGTTTTCTGATTTAAAGGACGATAAGTATTGGTGCAGAATCTATAAGATTAGACCGGAGAATTGCAAGATTTTTCCCTTTTTTAATGATGAGGTTGAGAGCTGCAAGCCTGATAGGCTGCTTAAATGGTGGTAAATCCCAAAACTATTTAAATGAATGTTGAATTTCTATACTTGGTGATTATATAATGGTGGATTTCAAACTTACAATTTCGGAAAAAGCTGGAAAGAGCTATCAAACAGTTATTAATGACCCTGACAGTAAGATGTTTATGGGTAAGAAGATAGGAGATAAAGTTAGCGGTGAGACTATTAACCTTGCTGGTTATGAGCTGTTGATTACAGGAGGCTCTGATTCTGCAGGCTTTCCTATGAGAAAGGATGTTAGTGGTTCAGCAAGGAAGAAGATATTGGCTGTTAAGGGTATTGGGCTTAAGAAGAAAGGGAAGGGTACAAGGCAGAGAAAGACTGTGTGCGGCAATACTATTCATGAAAGCATTTCTCAGATTAATCTTCAGGTTGTTAAGGAAGGCAGTAAGAAGTTAGCTGACGCTTTTGGAAGTAAAGAGGGTGAAGGAAAGGAAGGCGAAGAGAAAGCGCCTGAGAAGAAAGAAGCTGCTAAGGAAAAGAAAGCAGAAGAAAAGCCAGCTGAGAAGAAGGAAGAAGCACCAAAAGAGGAAGTAAAGAATGCTCTGACTACGTCCAGCACCAACTCCGTTGGAGAAGATAAACAGCCTGAAGAGAAAAAGGCTGAGTAAATGCCTGACAGATTTTCTTTGATTGTTGATAAGTATAGAGAGTTTACTGATTCTTTGTTGAATAAGGGTGTACTTCCATTAAGGGAAACTTCTAATGGTTTTTGGGGGATTTCTGTTTGTGAAGAGGTTTTTGAATTGTTTAGGAAGATTAGGCTGCAATGTTATAGGAGTTTTATTGATGTTGGCTCAGGAGATGGAAGGGTTACTGCGATTGCTTCTTTGTTTACAAATGCTGTAGGGATAGAATCTGATAAAGAGCTTTATGAGATGAGTGTGAAGATTAAAGAAGAGTTGGGGTTGAACTGTGAGTTTGTTAACAAAGATTTTTATGAGTATGATGTGTCAAGGTTTGAGGTTGTTTATTGCTTTCCTGATAATTTGAGCTATAGATTTGAGAAGAAGATGGTGGAAGAGTTGAAGGGGAAACTTGTTATGAGCGGTGCGAATTCAGGGCTTAGTGGGCTTAAGGAAGATAAAAGAATGGTGATTTTAGGAAATAGGTTTTTGGTGTATTCTAAGGGAAAGGATTAACATTTGGAAAAAGATATATTTTTAAAATACGCTAGGTTTACAAATCTTAAGATGAAAAAGTATGATGTTTATGCAATTGGTAATGCATTGATGGATGTTTATACTAAAGTGGAGAATGAGAAATTAGTAGAGATTAATCTAAAGAAAGGGGATATGCATCTTGTTGATGAGGAACAGTCAAAAAGGTTTTTTGAAGGTGTTAAAGATAATATATTAAAGACTGGGCCTGGTGGCTCTTCTGTGAATGTTGCTGCTGGTGTTGCTATGTTAGGTGGTAGTGTAGCGTTCTGCGGGGTTGTAGGAAATGATGAACAAGGTAGAATGTTTGAGGATATCCTTGTTAAAGAGGGAGTTATTGCTAACCTTGCTAAGAGCAGCAAGATGACTGGGAATGTTATTTCGTTTATTACAGACGATAGTGAGAGGACATTTGCAACTCATCTGGGGGCGGCTCTCGAGCTGAAGAAGGAAGATGTTAGTGAAGAGGATATTATCGCAAGTAAGGTTCTTCATATAGAGGCATATCAATTGGAGGATCCTAAGCTTAAAGAGGTTTGTTTTCATGCAATGGATGTTGCTAAGAGTAATGGTGTTAAAGTTTCTATTGATTTGAGCGACCCTGCATTGATTATGAGGAATCTTGAAGAGTTTAAGAAGGTTGTTAAGGATTATGCAGATATTGTTTTTGCTAATGAGGAAGAGGCTAAGGCGTTTACTGGTTTAGAGCCTGAAGAGGCATTGCATAAGATTGCTGAGGATGCTGAGGATGCTGTTGTTAAGTTGGGGAGCAAAGGTTCTATTATTAAGAATGGAGAAGATGTTTTTAAGATTGAGGCTGTTGAAGCTAATGCTATTGATACTACTGGGGCAGGTGATAGTTTTGCTGCAGGGTTCCTTTATGGATTTTGCAATGAGTTGGGGATAGAAAAGTCAGGGAAGCTTGGCTCTTTTCTTGGAAGCAAGGTTGTGGAAGAGATTGGCACAAGGATTGAACAAGATGTTAAAGAGGAGATTGAGCAATTAAAATAAAAATCCCAACCATCCAAAAGGATGGGGTATTTTTAGTGTTCCAAATACCCTAAATAACTTGTATTGATAATATGAACACAACCACCACAAGCGAAGGAGTATTTGAAACAAATGAAACCTGAAGAGATTTATGAAAAACTGGAAAAGAGTTCTGAATTTAAAGAATGGAAAAAAGATAATAAGGGCTGTTTCTTGTCATATATGTTTAAGGTTACTCCTGGTGATGAAGATTGGCAGGTTGGATTTTATGATAAGGGAAAGGATAGCATTACAACTTTTAAGTTTGTGAATGATAAAGTAGAAATTATAGAGGATCAGAAAGTGTTTAAGAAGGAAGAGAGCAATGTCAATAAGTTAGAGCTTAATGATGTGAAGGTTGAGCTTGAAGAGGCTTTGAAAACTGCTAATAAAGTTAGGTCAGAGAAGTATAAAGTGGATTATTCTAAGATTATTGTACTTTTGCAGAGGCTTGATGTTGGGCAGATATGGAATATTACGTATATTACTAATACATTGTCAACGTTGAATATTAAGCTTAGTTGTGACTCTGGGGATGTGTTGAGCGAAGAGCTTATCCCTTTGACTAATTATAAGGGTGGTTGAGGTTGTGTTTTATATATTTTCTAGTATAGTATTATTTATATAATTCTTATTTTTCTAAAAGTGGATGAATGTTAAGATTGAGGAGATAAAATCCTTAGAAGGCAGCGATGGCAGTAAAGGTTGGCCTGTAGCTGTTAAGGATAGAGTAGCTTATCATTGTTTTAAAGATGATGAAGGAAGTGATTGTCCTAATGTTGCGGTGACTTTCTTATGGACTATGAGGGATGCTGTTATTCCTAAGCTTGATAAGGAGAATCTTGCGATTGCTACTAACTTTTATACGCCATCAGGGCTTACTGGGATGTTGAGGAATATTTTAGGGAATCCTTACATAAGATATATTATATTGTTAGGAGAAGAGTATTCTTCTAAGTCTGGAGATGGCACTGCCAAAAGTGAAGAAGGTGTTGAACTTACAAGTGCTAATGCACTAAGGGCTTTTTTTGAGAAAGGGATTGATGAGAACAGGAAGGTTCCAGGATTTGAAAATGCTATTTATATTGATAAGAATATTCCTTCTGAAATGGTTATAAAGGTTAAAGATAATGTTAAACTTATTGATTTGAATAAGGATATGCCTGATGCAAGTTTTGAAGAGAAGGTGGAGAAAGCTAATGATTTGATTAGGATGCTTGAGAGAAAAGAGCCGTTTATTGATAAACCTTGCACTTTTGAGTATGAGAAGTCTAAGGTTTCTATGAATTATGAAGGAGGGCCTTTGGTTGTGCATGGGAATAGTATTCCAGAGATCTGGGTTGATGTTATTCATAATATTTACAGGTATGGAAGGGATAATCTGATGAATGCTGAGACTGACAGATGGGTTAAGGAGATTAATAATATGGTGGCTGTTATTCATGAGCCGCAGAATGTTGATTTATCTTTTAATCCGTTTTTGGTTCCACTGACTGAAGAGAAGATCGAGGCTTATAAGAAAGAGATTTTGTCTCCTATATTGCCTGAAGGGAAGGCTTATACCTATGGGAATAAGCTGAGGGCTTATTATTATCCTTCTGCTGAGGAGATTAAGGAGTTGGTTAACTCTAAAGAGTATAAGGATTTTGAGTTTGGAAAAGGAGTTCACCTTGATGCTAATGTTAGTTATAAGAAAGAATACTGTGAGATTGACCAGCTGCAGGATATGATTGAGGTGCTTAAGAGAGATCCTTATTCTAAGGCTGTTGTTGGGATTACATGGCATGCACAAGATGAGTTGATGAGGAAACATAAGAGCAGCCCATGCCTTGCTATGCTGCAAGCTATGATACAGGATGAGAAATTAAATTTGTTTGTGTTTTTCAGGAGCCATGATATGACTCAAGGATGGCCAGAGAATGCTTATGGGTGTGCTGCAATACAGAAGAAGATTGCTGATGAAGTAGGGGTTGAGGCTGGTATCCTTACTATTGTTTCTGGGAGCGCGCAGATTTATAATCATTATTATCAGCAGATTGAGGATATGCTTGCTAAGCATAGGAAGCAGAAGATTGATTATAAAGATTCAAGAGGGAATTATGTTATTGAGGTTAAGGAAGGTAAGATTGTTGTTTGCCATGTTGATGGGCAGAGCAATCAGGAGCTTGAGAGGTTTGAAGGTGGTAGTGCATCTAGTGTTGGGTTGAAGATTTCTCATGCTGGGCAGATTCATAAGACTGACCATGCGATTTATTTAGGAAGAGAGTTGCAGAAGGCTGAGCATGCTTTGAAGTCAGGGAAGAAGTATGAGCAGGATGTTGAAATTATAAAAGAAAAATAAAAGAAAAAAAGACTAAACGTCTTTTATCCCGCCTTCTGTTATGTTGAAGGTTGCTTCGTTTTCTGGCAGGTTTGGGCTGTCTACAAGCTTAGCAACTCTTGTGCCTTTCTTGCCTCTTCTTAAATAAATCCTGAAAGCGCTGTTATGGCCTACAATATGACCGCCGATTGCTTCAGTTGGGTCGCCAAAGAAGGTGTCAGGCTTTGCCATGACCTGGTTGGTTACATATACACATAGGTTGTGCATGTCAGCAAGCTTTGATAATACTTTCATGTGCCTGTTGATTTTCTGCTGCCTTTCTGCTAGTGTTCCCCGGCCTATGAATTCTGCCCTGAAATGAGCTGTTAGTGAGTCAATTATGACTAGCTTTACATTAAGACTTTTATTGATTAGCTCTTCAATCTTTTCTGCTAATAACATTTGGTGGTCTGAGTTGAATGCTTTTGCTACCTTGATGTTTTCAAGGGCTTTTTTGGAGTCAATGCCCATACCTTCAGCAAACTGAATTATTCTTTCAGGCCTGAATGTATTTTCCGTGTCAATGTAGACAACGGTGCCTTCTGCTCCTTTCTTGCTTATAGGGAGTTGGGCATTTACGGCTAACTGATGCGCTATTTGGGTTTTGCTGCTTCCATAAGCGCCATAGGCTTCTATTATTGAGCCTGTTTCAAAGCCACCGCCTAAGATTTCATCAACTGCGGTGGAGCCAGTGGTTATTTTAATAACCTTTTTCCTTCTTTCTAATAAGTCTGTACCGGATTCAAAACCCATCTCCATCATGCTTCTTGCAGCTTGGATGACTTTTCTTGCTGAGGCTTCGTTTATGCCTGTTGCATCGCATAATTGTCCCGGAGATGCTACTGCAATGTTTAGAATCTCAGAATAGCCGCTTTCTTTTAGCTTTTCAGCGGTTGCAGAGCCAATGCCTGGAAGGTCTTCTATGTCCTGCCCTTTTTTTTCTTGTTTTTCCTGAGTTTTTTGCTCAGGAACTGGGTCTGTATTTTCTTCTTTTTCCATGATTATCACCTTTTGGTTTTAGTAGATTTAATTTTATATATTAAAAAATAAAAAAATAAAAAAATAAAATGTTAGGGTTTATGCAAGGGCATCTGAAGTCATGTCTTTTAAAGCTACATGCTCATATGCTTTGCTTAAGACTAAAGACAGTTTTGGCAAATCATTGACTCTGAAAGAGTTTGTTGATTTCCATTCGTCATTCTTGTCTTTATAATTTCTTTCTACAGAAATCGTTTTGTATGTGGCACGCTCACCTTCTTTGGTTTGGCCATGGTTTTCCCATACTGTGGCGCATACACCACCGGCTCTAAACTTTTTTTCAGGCATATTCTTGCCTGTATCTTCTTCTATATTTTTGGTCTCCATTTGAGACACCTCCTTGCTTTTCGCATTTTTTTTCAAATCCCCTTATTTATGGACACAGGAAGAGAATTCCTGATCCCAAGGATTGGAGTGGTTGCATTCAAGCAACGAAAGTAGGGTAGTGGCAGTTGTTTATATATTTTGTGCGGACCTGACCAGTGACCAGTGGGTATGCTTAAATGAGAAATTTTTAAGATAGAGGGGTTGCAAAGAGGTTTTGCACTGGTCAAAGTGGAAAAATGATTGTTTAATGGAAGTTATTAGAAAATAATGTATTATATATTAAAAAGGAAGGTTTTTATAAAAGAAGAAGATTTCTAAAACATAAGATGGTAATAGAAATAGATTCTAAATATGAAGAGAAGAAAGCTACGATCGTAGGTATTATGCCAAGACTTCCTGAACATTCCAAACAGAGTGTGTTTGGCAAGGTGAGAATGTTCTCAATTGGATTAGATTCTGTTCTTAGTCAGATAGAAGGACATGATGTTTATATTGTTGATGAAAATAATTATAAAGGTCCTATTGATGCTGATGGTCTGCCTGATTATTATGAATTAGGAAATAGGCGGCATGCTATAATATCAATGATTTATGGAGGAATGAGCATTTTGGCTCCAAGGCTTTATTCTATTGCTAAGGAAAATCAAAAAAGAGGTATAGTGACTGTTGCAGGCGGTAAGCATGTGGAAAACATGCCGTTGGAAGCTTTAGCTTCAGGTGTTGATATTGTTGTACATGGTGAGGGAGAAAAGGCAGCACAGGAAATATCTAGTGCAATTATAAGATATGGCAAGGTCGTAGAAGGATATAAAAAGAATCTTGAGCAGATTCTTGGGATTAGCTTTCTTAGAGAGGATGGAGAGTATAGGTTTACTGGAGAAAGAGAACCTATGACTGTGGAAGAGCTGGACGGGTTAAAGGACCCTAACATGAAATTAATAAAATATATGAATAAGAAATGGACTACTATACCTGTTACTTGGGGTAGAGGTTGTAATTATGCATGTGAATTTTGCACTGTTAATGGAAAGCATAGGGCAGGAGGCGCTGAAAAAGTTATAAGACAGATAGATGCAAGCATTAAGTTAGGATATCATAATTTCTTTATTACAGATGATCATGTTGCTCAGAATTCTGATAAAGCAATAGAGATGTTTACTGCGTTAGGTGATTATATTAAAAAAACAAAGAAGAAGATAAGTGTAATTGTACAGTCGAGAACTGAGTTAGCAGAGAATGAAGAGCTTAAAAAAGCAATGAAATATGGTGGAGTGAATACTATTTGCATCGGTTATGAAAGCCCTATAGATGAAGAGTTGAGGGCTATGCATAAGGGAATTACTGTTAAAAAGATGGTTGAAAGGTCAAGAGAATTGTCAAAGGACTTTTACATCCATGGAATGTTCATATTTGGTTATCCTACTTTTAAGGATTCAGAGTATAAATCTAATTTAACATTAGAAGAAAGAGCTAAAAGATATGAACAATTTTTCAGAGATGCAAAAATAACCACTGTGCAGGTGTTTAAGGCAATACCTTTAGTAGGGTCTGAACTTAGAAAAAGGCTTGACAAAGAAGGAAGGCTTATACCTTTGGATAAGGTTGGCTGGGACAAGTATGATGGAGCTTTTTTGCCTTATGACCCGACTCCAGAAGGGATAAATGCTCATGAGCTTCAGGATATTCCAATAAAACTTATGGAAAGGAGATATTCAGGTAATGCCTTGGGGAAGATATTGAATTATGGCAGATGGATTGACTGGACTGCTAATACTTTAGGATTTCCTGTTACATTTGGGAGTTCTTATGTGAAGAATTTTGTAAGGAATTTGAATGAGAAGAAGAGAGTATTTAAGGGTAAATTTATGACAGGGAAAGATGTTTTCTATGAGCCATTGCAAAAGACATGGAAGGTGTTTAAAAAAAATTGGAGAACAACTTTCTTTAACACAATGGGAGGAGGTATAATTAGAAAATGGAAGTCTATTTATAGGAAAGGGGATTATAAGCCTTTGCTTAGTAGAATGTATCAACGAAAGGAAGAACAAGATAAGAGAACAATAACTAAAGATTATATTGCCTTAAAATAAGATAGTTATGATAATAGTCCCTATAATAGTTAATAAGAAAATTGTTTCTAATAAAGAGCCTGTTTCAATAAAGCCGGCTATTCTAAATTGAGATACGGGGTATAGGAAGTTTATGCCTTGCTTTGTAAGAGCATCTGCTATTAAGTGAGATGATATACCCAGTAAGGTTATTATAGCGTAGGGTTTGCCTGCATAACGCCAAATGAGTGCTGAGATAACTGTCCAGAAAAGCAGGCTGTGGAATAGTTTTCTATGACCGAAGAGTTTTTCTATGATGAATGAGATGGGCTTTATTTTTTTTCCTAACAATGAATTGCTTTTGTCTATGTCTGGGAGAAGGCTGGTTAATATGATTATACTTAAGAATAGATAGTTATTAATATTAAAGTAAGGCTTTATGATTAACCAGAGCAAGATTCCAAATGCTAAATGAGTTTTGAACAGCATGGAATTATTTTAATTGATGTGATATTTAATGTTTTGCAAATGATTGTTAACAAAACAAAAAGAATAATAATTTCAGAGAAAGAGAAGTGTTGTAAGAGCATATTCTCAAAGGCTAAGGGGCTGATGTTTTCAAGGAGAATGTGGAGACCACTTGTATTTTTCTTTGATAGAGAGCAGAAGGTTTCTATTCATATGTTTTTTGTATTTTTTCCTATTGATGTGGTTTATCTTGATGAAAGTAGAAAAGTGGTTTGTGTTAAGGAGAATGTAAAACCTTTTAGAGTGGTTGAGCCTGTAAATTGCAGGTATATTGTTGAGCTTGCTGAAAATAGTGTTAAAAAGTATAAGATAGAGAAAGAGGATATGATTGGATTTTAGTATGTTTAACCGCCTAAAGCTGCAAGCTTTACATCTGTCTTTAGCTCCATAATATCGTAATTAATCTTTCTTTTTTCTTCGTCTTCAGTGCTTAAGTTTTTATGAAGGTTTTCTATCTGAGATATTACTTTCATGGCTTCTGCTGTGTCTCGCATCTGGATTAATTGCCTTGCTTTTGTAATGAGAGGATTTATTTCAGGGTGAGTGAGTGAAGACTCTTCTTCCGCTGCACCAAAGCTTATTGGTGGGAGCTTGCCCTGTTCTTTGATGTATAAGTGAAACTTTTCTTCGTTTGCATAGTTTTCCTTATTTGAGATATCGGATTCTCTTTGCTTTAATTCATGTGATGTTTTTTTTATGAGTGTTTCTTTTTCTCTTAGATCAATTTCTTTGTCTTTTAAGAATCCTAATTTTGCTGCGCCTTCCCGAGTGAGCTTTTCTAATCTTTTTGTTTCCAACTGTTGTTCTTTTTGGAGTTTGGAAATGGATTGTCTTATCTCAGGCATTTTCTTTTCATATTCTTTTGCCTTGTTGACAATGTCTTCTCTCTTTCTGATTTCTTTTTCTTTACTTAGTATGCTATTTTCCTTTTCTTTAAGGAAGAGTTTTGCTTCTCCAATCTGGTTTATTTTGTTTATTATTCCCTGTTCTTTGTCATCTAAGGCTTTTTTGCCTTTTTCTAAAAGAGTGATTTTATCAATGACTGCTTGTTCTTCTTTCTTTAAGTCTTTTACACCAGATTCAATGACTTTTGAACGGTTTAGGAATATGCCTTTTATGCCTCCTAAGAATGCAAGGTCTTTTCTTAGATGTTTTTCTTTTTCGAGCCATTGGCTTTCAAGCTTTTCAAGCTGTACCTGTTTTTTGATGAAGCCTCTCTCGATTTCTTTTTTGTTTTCCATCAATGCTGCCATGCCGTCGCTTATTTCCTGTTTTGTTGTTTGGAGCAGTTTTAGTTTGATTTCTACCTTCTTTTCTTCTTTTTGAAGTATTTTCTTATTTGTTGTAATTTCTTTGGCTGTGATGACTAATTCTTTTTCCTTTTTTGATAATAAAACCTGGTCAGCTTCAAGCTGATTGACACTTTTGATGATTTCTTCTTCTTTTTTATAGAGAGCCTGTTCGTCATCATTGAATAGTCCACCTTTTGATTCAAAGTCCTGAGATTGTTGGAGCAGTTGGTTTTGTTTTTTGGTTAAGAGGTTTAGTTTTCTTTCTACATTTTTCCTGTCTTTTGCTAATAACTTTCTTCTTTCCGCTAAATCTTTTTGTAGATTAGAAAGGGATTTTTCTTTTTCAATTAATTGTGGTTCCCGTGAGGTTAGGTTCTTTGGTATTTTATTTAGTTTTTTAGATATTTTTATTTCTTTCTGTAAGGCTCTCTTTTGGGCCTGTAGCTCTTTTGTTTCCTTTTTGAGCTTTGCCTTCTGCTCATTGAACTTGGTGAGCTTTCTGTTAAAAATCTTATTAAGAGGTGATAAAGAAACAGTCGGAGCTATCTTTTTTCCGCCAATCTTGAATATTTTTTTTACTTTGCCCAGATTAAGTCTTCTTAATTCCGGCGGTGGTTCTGGCGGTTTCTCTAATACTGCGTCTAACCCCCGTTTTCTAGCTCCCATTCCAATACTGTTTTAGTTGATGATTGTTTATAAAGTTTTGTTGTATCTGTGTAATAGTTAGTGAATATAATAAGATATATGTTACAACAAACTTTATATACACAATATAATTAGAAGTATATTAAAATGGCAAATGTAGGGGATAATGTGATAGTTAAGACCGATAAAGAGGTTTTTGAAGGAGTTCTTATGCCAAGGCCTGATATTCTTGATAAAGATGTTACAGTGGTTAAGCTGGATAATGGTTATAATGTGGGTGTTGAGAATAAGAGGATTAAGAAGGTTGAGGTTGTTAAGAAGAATAATGGGAGAGGTATGAAGAAAGGGAAGGTGAGTTATAAGAAAGGATTGCCTAAGATTTCTATATTGCATACTGGAGGCACTATGGCTTCTAAGGTGGATTATAGGACTGGAGGGGTTGTTGCTATGTTTACTCCTGAAGATATTGTGTCTATGTTTCCTGAGCTTGCAGAGATTGTAAATATTGATTCTGAGCTGGTTGCTAATATGTGGAGCGATGATTTGAGGTTTGCTCATTTTAAGATGATTGCTAAGGCTGTTGAGAAAAAGGTGAAAGGCGGAGCAGAAGGAGTTATTATTAGCATGGGTACTGATAATCTTGCAGTTGCGTCTGCTGCGTTGGCTTTTATTATTGAGGATAGTCCTGTGCCAATTATGCTGGTTGGGGCACAAAGAAGTTCTGACAGAGGAAGTTCTGATGCAGGAATGAATTTGATTTGCGCTGCTGAGTTTATTGCAAAGAGTGATTTTGCTGGTGTGGCTGTGTGCATGCATGAAGATAGCAGTGATAGGACGTGTGCTATATTGCCTGCTGCCAAGACTAAGAAATTGCATAGCTCAAGAAGGGATGCTTTTAAGGCTGTTAATGATATGAAGATTGCTGATGTGAATTATGATTCAAGGAAGGTGCATTTCTTTAAAGGAAATTATACTAAGAAGGATAAGAAGAGGAAAATTATTGTGAGGCCTAATATGGAAGATAAGATTGGGTTGTTGAAGGTTTCTGTTAATATGTTTCCTGAGCAGTTTGAGTTTTATAAGGGTTGGAAGGGATTGATTATAGAAGGTACTGGGCTAGGACATACACCTGGGCATGCGCCTAATGAGATGGCTAAGATACATGAAAAGATGTTTCCTGCGATTAAGAAAGTTGTTGATTCTGGATGCATGGTTGTTATGACTACTACTTGCCTGTTTGGAAAGGTTGATATGAAAGTTTATAGCAAGGGAAGAGATTTATTGGATTTAGGTGTGATTTCAGGAGAGGATATGCTGCCTGAGACTGCGTTTGTTAAATTGGCATGGCTACTTGGTAATTATAAGAAGGAAAAGGCTGAAGAGTTGGTTGGCAAAGATTTGAGAGGAGAGATTAATAGTAGGATTACACCAAAAGAGTTTGTTAAAGAATCTTTGTTTTCTTGAATATGGGATATACAGAAAAGATTGTTGATAAAGTTTATAAGATTAAAGCAGATTCTAATCTTTATTTTCTTGATTTTGATGAGAAGATGGTTATTGATACTGGAAGTGATTCTAATAAAGATATTGTTAAGAGAGAGTTAGGGAAACTGGTTGAGCTGAAAGAGATTAAGAAGATTATTTTTACCCATCTTCATTATGATCATATTGGGAATTATGATTTGTTTCCTAACGCTAAATTTTTTGCTTCTCTTTCTGAGATTGAGGATTTTAAGAAAGACCCTGTTGGTACTACTGTTAGTGAAGAGAAGGTTGATGTTGATTTGAAGCTTTTGGGAAAGATGAAGGAGTTTGAGATTATTGATACTCCTGGGCATACAAGGGGCTCTATCTGCTTGTTCTTTTTGAAGGAGAAAATATTGTTTTCAGGAGATACATTGTTTTATAAGGGATTTGGTCGTATTGATCTTCCTACTTCTGTGCCTGAAGAGATGAAAGGATCTTTGGATAAGTTGAAGAAATTAGAGTATAAGGTTTTGTGTCCTGGGCATGAGTATTGATTTGGAAATAGATAATGAACTATCAATAGGTATCTGATCTTTCATAGTTTAGAGTTACTTCTCTTTGTCCATCAGACCCTTCAATTATTGTTAAAACGGGTTTGCCATTGATAACAGCCGGTGATTCCATTCCTATCACAACCTCCGCTAATGAATCAGGATTGACATGAACTCCTATATTTTCTCTCAGTCTGAGGTATTCACTCTTTTGACCTTCAGATTCCATTGCGGCAGGGATTTGGTCCTCTAATGGAATAGGAACTAGGACTATTTGATTTAATCCTCTTTCTGGATCACCTACTGTGCTGAACATTATATCATATTTACTCTGTGCAAGAGGATCAAATATTTCAGAAGGTATTTTATACCACCCAGATTGAGGAAATGCCCCTCCAATAGCATCTAATATTGTTCGGTATTGACTAAGAAGATGAGGTGTCACAGGGATTTCAACATAATTTTGAAATGCTATTATTGGAGAATCGTCTCCTAACACTTTATACACTAATCCTATATTGCCATCTTCATCAGGATACACTGCATGGCCTTCTACACTAATTCTGACTGTGTTTGTTGCTGTATTTCCATCTGTATATGCTAAGGCTGTACCTAATGTTAATAAGCTTAATCCTATAGCAACTGCTTTTCTTTTCATATGGCAGAAAAAGCTATTTTTCTTTAAAAAGGTATTGGATTATTTGGGACAATCTAACTAACTGCACTTTGTTTATTATCATTAGATTGTGTATTGATTAATACTAAGTATAGGACAATACCTTGAAACAATAACAATTTTAAACTAAACATTATTTCTATCAATTATGTTCAAAATATCACACAAAGATAAGAATGCAAGGGTTGGAATATTAAAGACTGCTCATAGGAGTGTTGAGACTCCTTTTTTTATGCCTGTGGCTACTAAGGCTACGGTTAAGCATGCCAGCTCTGAAGATTTGGAGAGGATGAAAGCTAAGGCTATTATTTCTAATGCGTTTGTGCTTTATCTTTCTAAGGGATTGGATGTTATTGAGAAGTTTAAGGGAATTCATAAGTTTATGAAGTTTAAAGGTACTATTTTTACTGATTGTGGAGGGTTTCAGATTTTGAGGGAGTCTTTTATTATTAAGACTAGTGATGATGGGATTCTTTTTAAGTCCCCTTTTGATGGGAGGAAGATTTTGTTGACGCCTGAGATGATTATGGATATTGAAAGCAGAGTGGGTTCTGATGTTGCTATGGTGCTTGATGATGTTGCTGAGTATGGAAGCAGTTTTGATGATACTAAAGCGTGTATGGAAAGGACACATAAATGGGCTGAAGAGAGTATTAAGGCTCATAAGAATAAGAAGCAGTTGTTGTTTGGGATTAGTCAGGGAGGGTTTTCTGAGAAGTTGAGGGAGGAGTCTGCTAAGTTTATTAATGGGTTAGAGCTTGATGGGATTGCTATTGGTGGGTTGAGGATAGGAGAACCAACGGATGTTATGCATAAAATGCTGGAGTGTTCTATTAAGAATATTGATGAGAGTAAACCAAGGTATTTGATGGGTGTTGGGAAACCTGAAGATATTGTTGAGAGTGTGAGTAGAGGTGTTGACATCTTTGATAGTATTTATCCTACACAGAATGCAAGGCATGGCACTATTTTTACATGGAAAGGCAGGTTGAGGATTAGGAATAGTGGTTATAAGTTTGATAAGAAGCCTTTGGATGAGGATTGTGATTGTTATGTTTGCAAGAGGTTTTCAAGGGCGTATATTAATTATTTGATGAGGATTAATGAGCATGTTTATATGAGGTATACTACGTATCATAACCTGTATTTTCTGCAGAGGTTGATGGAGAAGATTAGGATAGCTATAAAAGAAGGAAAGTTTAATGAGTTTAAGAGAGAGTTTTTGAAAAAGTGGTGAAGATTTTGAGAAAAATAAATAAAACGCCTTACTATTCTTATAGGATTGGCAAACTGCCTAAAGGATGTCAGCTTTGTGTTAAAGGAGAGAAGACTGTGCTGTTTGTTACAGGGTTGTGCTCAAGGAAACCTTATTGTTATTTCTGCCCGGTTTCTGACAGAAAGCTAGGAAGAGATGTTGTTTATGTTAATGAATGGCAGACTAGGTCTTTTAAGGATTTGGTTACTGAGGTTAAGTTGTGCTCTTCTAAAGGGATGGGGATTACTGGAGGGGATCCTCTTATGAATGTTGAGAGGTGTGTGAAGTATATCAAATTTGTTAAGAAAGAGTTTGGGAAGAGGTTTCATGTGCATCTTTATACTCCGCTTGTGCTTGTGAATGATGAAAGGCTGGAGAAGTTGTTTAAGGCTGGATTGGATGAGATTAGGTTTCATCCTAACTTTGATGATTCTAAACTGTGGGAGAATATGAAGTTTGCCAAGAGATTTGACTGGGATGTGGGTGTGGAGATTCCGGTTGTTCCTGGAAAGGAGAAGGAGATTTTTAAGTTGGTTGATTTTATTAAGAATAATGTTGATTTTATTAATCTTAATGAGCTTGAGGTTGCTGATAATAAGGTGAATAAGCTTGTGAAGCTTGGATTTTCTACAAAGGATTGTGTTTCTTATGCGGTTAAAGGGAGTGAGAAGCTTGCAAAGGAGTTGTTGGAGTATTGTTCTAGGCATACTAATCTAGATGCGCATTACTGTTCTTCTAAATTGAAGGATAAGATACAATTGGCTGAGAGGATTAAAAAGAGGGCAAGAGGTGTTAAGAGAAAGTTTGATAAGGTTACTGACGAAGGGATGCTGGTTAGAGGAGCTGTTTATCTTAAGAGGTTGGTGCCGTCAACTGGTTATAGAAGAAAGCTTGAGAACGCTGATAAGGAGAAGACCGTTAAAGAATTAGAGGGAGTGAAGAGGAAGATTGAAGAGAGGTTTGATGTTGGGAAGGGGTTGATGGATGTGGATAAGGAGAAGTTGAGGATTTTGATTGATGTTAAAGTGTTGAAAAGGATTAAGAGTTTTCTTGGGAGAAATAATCTTATTGGGGCTATTGTTGAGGAGTACCCGACTCATGATCAGACTGAGATTGAGATTGAGTTTCTAAGTTCTTAAGCTTTGTGCTGAAGCCAAGTGCTGTGAGAAGGCCTAAAGATGCGATTATAAATATGAGCTTGTAGCTGAAGAAGAATGCGAATAAGCTGAGAACTATTCCTCCTAAGCAGAAGGAGATGACACTTTCTGAGAGATATGATGGGACGTCCTTGTCTTCTATTTCATGGTGGAATAGTATATCAGATATCAACTGGGTTGATTGATGAGTAAACCTGTTTGTGAGGTTGAATATAAATAGCAAAGGGATGGTGGTGCTGAATATTGAGAGGAACATTGAGAGTGCTGAGAGAGAGAAAGTTGTTGTTATTGCTATGATTTTTTTTATATGGTCGATGACATAGCCGCCTATGAGCACGGCTGTTAGCGCGAGGAGTGAGCCCAAGGAGGAGAAAGTGCCTACTTTGAGTTCTGAGCCAAGAATGTTGTATAAGTATATTACCCAAAAAAATATGATTGTAACAAAACTGAAGCCTCTGAAGAAGGTGATTATCATATGAATTCCTATTTCACCTTTAAATGATGGGAAGAATACTCTTTTTCCGGTTACTACTACTTCCTGTCTTAAGAGAAGTGTTGGGATGCATGAGCTTAGTACTATGATTAATCCTATGGCATAAAGGTAATTGTAGCCTAAGTAGTTTATTATTAGTCCGCCAATGAAAGGAGAGATTATGTTAGCTATCCATAATAAGGCCAGAATCCATGCCTGTTGTTTTCCCCGTTTGTGCCTTTCAGTTGATTTTAGAAGGATTAATGATGTGCAGTTCCAGAACATGAATTGGACTATTGCAAGAGTTATACCATATACCCATATAGGGAGTTTGAAATTAGGGTATAAACTTAAGATGAATATTATGAAGGGTTCGAGAATGCATCTTGCTATTATAGGGATTTTTATTCCTGACTTGTGGATTATATAGTTGAAGAGCATGCCAGAGATTATGCCGCCTAAACAGAAGCTCATGATGTAAACTATTATGTAGCTGAATTCAACTCCTTGTTTTAATAGGAAGAGAGGTATGAATAGGCTGTATAGTCCTGAACCTAAGGATACAAGGAATAATAATATGGTTAAGAGTATTCTGTTTCGTCTCATGGAGAAGTTGTGATAAAATAAATGGTATTTAAATATAGTGTTTGATTATAATAGTAGCTTTCCTTTTTTCAGTATTGTTTTATTGCCTGCTTCTATTGTTGGTTTTAGGAAAATGCCGTCTAAGTGGCAAGGGGCATTGACTGTGCCGCCATAGGAGAGATTATTCCCTAATGCTATGTGAGCTGTGCCTAAGACTTTTTCATCTTCTAAGATTATGCCTGTTATTATTGCTTTGTCGTTTGTTCCTATGCCTAGCTCTGCAATATTATAGGCTGTTTTGTTGTTGAAGTCTGTTAGGAGCTTTTTTAGTTGTTCTGCTTGTTGTTTTCCTTCTATGTTTATTGCGTAGCCATCTTTGATTTCTATTTTTATTGGGCTGGTTAGCTTTCCTATGCCTGCCATGGATGCGTCTATGATTATTGTACCGTTTGTGTGGTTTTCTAAGGGTGCAAAGTATGCTTCTCCATCAGGAAGGTTGCCCCAGTCTCCTTTTTTGTGGAATATTCCTTCACTTACTTGAGGGAGTTCTCTATTAACTTGCATTTCTAGGTCTGTGCCTAGCTCTGTGGTGATTTTTATTTTTTCTTGGTTTTCATAGGCTTTGTTTAAGATGCTCATGATTTTGTTGGAGATTTCTGTGATTTGATGGTAGTCTGCTGTTAGAGTTCTTTTCATGATTTCTTCTGTTATGCCTGGCATAGAAGCGATTCTTGCGCCTTTTTCAGAAGCTTTTCTTCTTGCTTCTGTGTGGGATAAGGATTTTGAGGTTGGCATAAGAATCACATCAGAATTCTGCATCTCTTTTGCTACTTCTTTTGGTGGTTCCTGGCCATTGAATTTTGGATTGGGAATTTCTGTGAGGTTTGCATATTTTGTGATTTTTTCCGCTTCTTTTAGAAGGGAGTTTGCTATGGTTCGCTTGTTTTTGTCATATATGATTAGAACTCGCTCGTTTTCTTGTGTGTTCATGCAGGTTCTTATTGCAATTGATGATGCTTGTGAGAGTTGCATTATATTATTTCTGTCTTATTTTACATTCTGTATATCGTACATGATTTCTTCTAGTTTCTTTAGATTCCATTTAATTGAATC
>CEUD01042772.1_pt1 | contig 37671 bp, 38 predicted proteins | sample 356481 | NCBI WGS metagenome assembly CEUD01 (sample SAMEA2623314, study PRJEB7988) | marine metagenome | isolation source: saline water (ENVO:00002010), including | reverse complement strand
AACACTGAAAACACTGAAAACACTGAAAACACTGAAAACACTGAAAATGATGACCCATTAGCAGCATTATTTGGAAATAATGGAGAAAATCCATTAGCAGGATTATTTGGAGGTAATGGAAATGGAGAAAATCCATTAGCAGGATTATTTGGAGGTAATGGAAATGGTGAAAATCCATTAGCAGGATTATTTGGGGATAATGGAAATGGTGATAGTCCATTCGCAACAATGGCAAATGATATCCAATCTAAAATAGATAGTGGTGAAATTGATAAAGAGGCCATAGAAAAATCTGGAGAACAAGTAATGAAAATGATGGGAAACTTATCTGAATCATTAGGACCTATGTTAAGTAATATTATGGGAGGAGCTATGGGAGGAGCAACTGATAGCAATCAAAAACAAGATCCATTAGGAAGAGCTATGGGTGGAATAATGAATGCAATGAGTCAAAAAGGAGATGGAGATAATCCATTTGCTAATATTTTAAGTTCTTTAGGGGGAACTAAATTATCTAATGATGAAAAAAGTAATTTAAGAAGAGAGGAAAGATTAGACCGAAATCGAAAAGAAGCTGAAAAAAAATATAAGAAAAAATTAAGAAAAAAATTAAGAGATAGAAGAAGAAGAAAAAGACAAGGTAAAAAATAAAAACATAAAAAAAAATAAAAATATATAACTATTAATATATAAGATGTCATCTAAATCTAATGAAAATGAATATAGAACTCGTTATTATGAAATAAAATCTAAGTACGGGGCTTTACAATCAACCTGTCCTCAAAAAACAGAAGAAAAAACAGAAGAAAAATCAGAACCAAAACCTGTAGTTATTGATACATGTGTATTACCAACAAACTATTTTGGAGAGACAAATGATCATAATAAAAATTGTAAAATATCATTACAAGATCAAATTCAAAATGATAGTGATGTTAGTCGTATTTTAATTATATTTTTAACTTGTGTTTTACCAATTGCATTTTTATTATATAGCATTGGTAATATTGCATCTTTACAATTGGTTCATTACATATTATTTTTCGCAATAGTATCATTATCTATTATAACTTTAGCTTCAGTTGAGGGAATTACTATAGATAAATCTTTCATTATTTATCCAAAAGAAAAAGACTGCAATTCCTGTAAATTTAATTCTAAATTATCTTTAATTGGCATTGGAATTGGTATAGCATTTGCTATTATTGTTTATTTAATTGATTATGTTGTTTCTAATTTTTTGTAAATTACTTAACTTAACTTAACTTATTTAATTCTAATTATGATTTGATTATATTAAAATTAGAATTATTCTACTGATTTTGGTGCTATGTAAAATTTTATAACCCCGGATAAATTATCAATCTTATATTCTAATAAAATTGGTGCTCCTTCTTTTAAAAATATAGAAACTTTGGAACTGAATGTACTTGATTTAGCATATTTAGTCAAATAATCAATTGAAAATGATGATATAAAATCTTTTGCGAGTTTTAACTTTGTATAATCATTTTTTATCATTCTTATACAAGCGTCACTATCAATGCCTGTTGACTTAAAGTCAATTTTATTTTTACTCTTACTTATATCAATTTTTACGTAATCTCCTATATATGCTAAATTTTTTAAGAGATTTTGAAACTCTGATGATAATGTTTTTATACGACATTGATAATTCGCTTTTGGAATATTAATGTCATGAGCATCTTGATCTATCAAATTTAAATTAAAACTTTTGTACGCATTTGTATCTAAATTTTCAAATTCCCATTTTATCTTATTATCACCTTCTTCATGTGATATAGTAATTTGTTCTCCGTTATTTAAACATTTCAAAATATTACTTAAACTTTTCATACTAACAGATAAATGTAGATCATCTTCTCTTTTTTTATCAAAAACAAACTTATCAAAATCGTCTTTATTTAATAACATTTGAATAAAACTAACATGACTTGAATCTAACGATTCTAATGAAATGCCATCTTCATTGATTAATAAAATCCCCACATCTAAAACTTCTTTCAATAAATCCATTATTTTTTTAAAAATATTACCATCTTTAAGACAAATAATCGTAGTGCCATTAAATTTATAATTATCTTCTGATTCTTCTTCTGATTCTTCTTCCGATTCTTCTTCCGATTGTGATTCTGATTCTGATTCTTCTATCTTATCTTTTTCATCTATCTTTACTTCTTCTTCTAATTTTTTACGTTCTTCTTCTAATTCTTTATGTTCTTGTTCTGTTAATATTAATTCAATTAATTTATTCTTCTTTTTCCCTCTATATTCATTAATTTTTCTATTTTCACATATTTTCTTAAGTTCCGAACATTTTTTTTTCTTCAATAATTCTTCTGTATATTTTTTTTCAACTACTTTTTCCGATTTAGGCATGTTAAATTATATTAATTATAATTTAAATAAATTCAATTTTTTTAACTATAAGTTATTTATACTTAAAATATATTGTATAAATTATATAAAATGGGTTGTCTTCCTTGCTCTACTATAATACCAATATTCGTTATTATAATTATAATTATTTTGGTTTTTTTTCAAAAAAAAACCGAAAATTTTAATAATGAACCTTTCCCAGCAGAAAATTGTAAAAGTTTAAAAAAAAAAAATAATATAGATTGCGAATGCGTTAGAAAATCTGACAGTCATAATCAATGTACTACAAAAGTTAATTGTGTAGAATCTAATTCTCAAATATCTGGACATGAAGAAAATTATGCTCCCTTTAATCCACCTGTTCAATTTACTAACTGGATTAAAGAAAAAACAACTGACAGATATTTAGATACTAAAACAATACATACTTATATCCCAAAAGAATGTTTATATAAAAATGGAATATTTAATCATGGAATTATTGGTGAATCAAATATTAGTGAAATTGAACCAAAAAATATTAGTTCGCCACCAGATGTACCAAAAGAAAATGTAGTTCAATCTAATTATTATACTTGTAGAATGAATTAAAATAATTTATAAATACGACCAGATATAAATAATAAAAATGGAACTGATATACCTGCGAGAGTTGATATGAAAAATAAAGTCTTTTTAAAAGTACATTTTGTTTGATTTTTGTCATATTTGACAAGTTCTACATCACTTGGACAAAATCCTGAAATACTACATATATTTAATGAAAACAATGTTATAGAAAGTCCAACTAGTCCTAGTGTAAATAATGATAAATCATTTTTAAGTAAAACTGTTAAAATGCAAGCAGTTACTAATACAAATGCAAAAAAAAACAAAAAATATTGTGATACTTCTATTGCCATTATGTTATATAATATTATATACATAATAGTAATATTTTAAACAAAATTTTATTTTAAAAAAAAATTTCTTATATAAGTTTTTATTGTTCCAATCAATGAGATAATTATATCATACGAAAAAATAATATAACTTACAAAAAATCCACATAATAAAGCAGTAAAATACATTTTTTTTGTATAATTACATCTTTGTCCTAATTTTGTTCGTGTCCATATTGTCTTTCCGATATCAAAAATACAGAAATTTCCTACAGAACAATGACATATTATTGTAAGGGATACAACTAATGATAATAATAATAATGTATATACAGATACTTGTTTTGTATAAATAAGTAATCCCGAACATATTATTGCAATTATAGTAAAACCTATTGGCATAATTTTACCAAATTTATTTGGTTCAGTTTTTATATCCGTTTTTACTATAAATGTCTTATTAGACGTATTTTCTGAATTTTTTTCAGATGAAGCAATTTCTTTCTTGGAAGAAACTATATTTTCCTTAGTTTCTTTTTTGTCTTCTATCGTTTTTTCCTCATTAGTCGTTGTTTTTTCAATTATTTTTTTTTTTACCAATTTATTTGTTTTATTTATTAATTCATTAACCTTAGAATTTAATTTACTGTTGGATTTAACATTTTCTACTTTATTTTTTTTTAAGTTTTCTGTATGTTCTTTTTTGCTTGATTTTAATTCATTAATAGAACTATTTAACAAGGATTTATTTAAATTATGTTTTTTTTGTAATTCTGTTAAAGACACATTTTGGAAAGTTTCAAATTGTTTGTATTCCATATTATCTATTCTTATACATAATAGATATATTTTTTATTAATTTCATTTTTTTTGTATTTGTTTTTTTTTTCGTAATGAGGTTGGAGTTCCGAACAAAACATTTTTAATAAAAACGCCAAAAGTTGGATCTTTATATGGATCTTTGCCATGAGTATATGTTCTCCATAAAGCATTGTCTAATCTAATATTAGTTTTATCATTATTAAGAGCATTTAATGCGTCTTCTCTGTCATTTTTTACTTCAATTGCTTCTTGCATCATTCCTGTATACACTCCTCTATTATCATTTAATATTTCAATTGCTTTTTGTTCTTTATTCAATGTTTGTTGCATCATATTAGTGTAAATATTTCTATTTTCTTCTAACATTGATAATATTTTTTTATTAATAGTTAGTGATTTTTCGGCAAGTTCTTCTAATTTAGAAACTCGTTTATTTAATTTGCTTTGATCTTCAATTATTTTATCAACTTTATTAGATAAAATTTGATCCATCAATTCCCAGTCCTGAAAATTTTTATTCATTGTAGTAGTATTTATGTTATTCGACATATATTATAATAGTTTAGATATTATATATTAAAAAAAACATCTATTTATTATTTTATGTACCTTTTATTTATTTTTTACTTTTTTTATGTACTTTATATCTCAAATTATTTGAATAATTTTCATCTAAATTCAATGAAATTTTTTTCTCAAGAGATTTAGTTTTATTCCATACTTTTATAATAGCAACATTTGTACGTGGACTTAGAGATATTCCATTAATATCGTTTCTATATTTATTATCATTAGTAATTATTTCACCAATCATTTTCGCAGACATTTGAATCCAATGAGAATTAATATCCTCTTTTTCAATAATATAGGACCAAGTTCCTCCATTGCGATTTTTTGCGTCTTCCCATAATGGGAATACACCCTCTCTCATAAGAAAGTACATATTTGTTGAATAATCGGGAATTGCTTTATAAAATTTCCAAAATCCTTCAATTGTATTAAAAGAATAGATTTGTTTATAACTTTCTTTAAGCCAGTTTTTATCGTATATTTTATGAATCCAAACAATCCAAGTATTATTTAAGGAATATGTTTGTTTTACTATATCTTTGCTCATATTTGTATTATCTTTCTCTTCCATTATTAGTTTATGTTTATTAGTTTATGTTTATTTGGTATTAAAATTATAATCTTATTAATTAATAATTATAACAATATGCTTTCTTATACATCTAAAAAATCAATTTTAAGTTTTTTTACTTCATATATATATTCACCGAGTATGTCTATATATAACTATTTCAGTTCAATTTATAATTCTTATTATCGTGATGAAGAAATTAAAGTAGATATAGAATCAAAAACGATAGAAATAACTTTTTCTACTGATGATAAATTATATAAAATCAAGACTGACTTAGTTAATAATAATTTAAAAGAAATTTGCCGAAAACTTGAAATAGATATACAAAAACAACCTTGTATATCTCAAAAAATATATTTATCCGCAACAATAAATGATGAACATGATATAACTGGTTTGCTCACACAATATAGTGGTCCATTTGGTGATTTTTATCAACGATATGGTTTAGATATGAAAGTAGATTATATTATACCAACTAATTTAAAAGATGATTTTCAATCATTAAAATTAATTGATGATGAAGTGGAACTATATGAATTTAATAATTTAAATGATATATTAAGGACTGGTTATAATTTGAATTGGTTTCATAATTTAAATGATCATGAAAAGCAAAAAACAATTAAAGAATGTCCTTATATTTAATAAGAACATTTTGATACATATTCTTGCCATGATTTGATTTCCATATTATTTTTATTATTATTATTATATAATGATGCTATGAATAATGTTGCATTTTTTATATCCGTAAAGAGTGGAATATTATTATCAATCGCACATCGACGAATCAAAAATCCACTAGTTTGTGATATATATGACCTTTTTTTGGGTATATTTACTACTAAACCTATTTTTTTAGATTTTAAATAATTAATTACATTATCTTTATCATTATCTTGAATTTTATTCAATACAATACTTTCAATATTTTCACTCTTTAAAAAATCTCCAGTTCCTTTTGTTGAATATAATATATATCCAAGAGATACTAATTTTTTTACAGATTCTAAAAATTCAGCTTTAAATTTGATTGAACCAATTGATATTAAAGCACTTTTAATTTTTGGAATATTAACTCCAGAACTGATTACAGAATTTAAATATGTTTCATATTTATTACTTCCAAAACAAGCTACTTCTCCAGTTGATGACATTTCAACTTTTAATACTGGATCGACGCCATCTAATCTTGTAAAAGAAAACATAGGACATTTAATCCCAATATAATCTATATCGTAAATATCAATTGGAACTCTTTTAACATCATATCCCATCATTGATTTAGTAGCTAATTCAATAAAATCAACATTTAATGTTTTAGATACAAATGGAAAAGAACGAGATGCTCTTAAATTACATTCAATTACTTTAATAGCATTATCTTTCGATAAAAATTGTATATTAAATGGTCCTGTAATATTTAAAAATTTACATATTTGTTTAGAAACTTTTCTAATTTTTTTAATTGTTTCTATATACAATTTTTGAGCGGGTAAAATTAATGTAGCATCACCAGAATGAACTCCTGCATTTTCCACATGTTCAGATATTGCATAATTAATCACATTTCCTGAACACCCAACAGCATCAAATTCAATTTCTTTAGCACCCTCAATAAATTTAGATACAACTATTGGATATTTTGAATTTATTTCTGTCAAATTTTTCAAATAATTATTTAAATCCGACATAGAATAAGCGACTACCATTGCAGAACCACTTAATACATATGATGGACGAACAATAACTGGAAATTCAATCTTATTAGCAAATACTTCTATATCCTTAATGTCAATTAATTCTTTCCATTCTGGTTGATCAATTTTTAATGTATCTAATGTTCTTGAAAATTTATATCTATCTTCAGCATTGTCTATAAATTCAGGTTGTGTTCCTAAAATTTTTACACCATTTACTGATAATGGCATCACTAATTTATTTGGAATTTGACCCCCAACAGAAACAATAACTCCACTGCTATTTTCAAGCTCATATATATCTAATACCCTTTCTAATGATAATTCTTCAAAATATAATCTATCTGTTTCATCATAATCTGTCGAAACAGTTTCTGGATTATAATTAATCATAATTGATCTTTTATGAATTTTTTTCAAAGTTTTTAAACAAGATACCGCACACCAATCAAATTCACAGGAAGAACCTATACGATAAGAACCACAACCTAATACAATTACACCATTATCATTAAAATCTAAATCACTTTCTGTACCATTATATGTACAATACAAGTAATTAGTTTTAGCTGGAAATTCCGCAGCCAATGTATCAATTTGCTTAACACATGGAATTATATTTTTTTGTTTTCTTATATTTCGTATCAAACTTTCATTAAAATTTAATAAACTTGATATTTGTAAATCTGAAAATCCACATTTTTTTACTTTTAATATTATATCACGATTAGTCAATACATCATTCTGTTTTTGTAGCCATTTTTCAGTATTAACTAGAGATTTAAATTTATTTAAAAACCATTTGTTAATTAATGTATAATTACTAACATCATCAACACACATATCACGATTAAATGCTTCAAATATAACAAATATTCTGTTATCAGTTGGTTTTTTTAATTCTTTAACTAATTCGTCATTTGTCATACGTTTTAATTTTGGAGTAGAAGTTGATAATGATATAAAATCATCATTCATCATTCTCAATCCTTTCATAAAACATTCCTCAAATGTTCGCCCTATAGCCATAATTTCACCAATTGATTTCATACAAGAACCAATAGTATTAGATGAATTTGTGAATTTTTTATTATCCCATCTAGGAAATTTTACTACACAATAATCCAAACTTGGTTCAAAACAAGCAATTGTTGATTTTGTAATCATATTTTTTAAATCTATTAAATCTTTTCCTAAAGAAATTTTAGTAGCAATATAAGCTAATGGATATCCAGTTACTTTTGATGCTAAAGCACTTGAACGAGATAAACGAGCATTAACTTCTATTACATAATACTTGTCACTTTTTGTATCTATCGCATATTGAACATTACATTCACCTATAATATTTAAATGACGCGCAATTTTTATAGATGATTCTCTTAATTTAAAATATTCACTATTATTTAATGTTAATGATGGTGCAATTACAATAGAATCACCTGTATGAACTCCAACAGGGTCTATATTTTCCATATTACATACAACAATACAATTATCATTATTATCCCGAACAACTTCATATTCTACTTCTTTCCATCCTTGTAACGATTTACTTAAAGTTACTTCTGGAGATTTACTTGAAGATAATTTAAACATAGCCACTAATTCTTTATCATTTTTTACAAATCCACTTCCTAATCCACCTAAACTATAATTCGTACGAACTAAGATAGGATAACCAATATTATTGGCCCAATTAATAGCAGAATCTTCATCATGAATAATTGTTGTTGGAATTATTGATTCATTTATCTCTTCTAATGTTTCATTAAATAAAACCCTATCCTCAGTTTTTTCAATAGTTTTTATTGAAGTGCCTAAAACACGAATATTGTATTTTTTTAAAATACCACTTTTATTTAATAAAAGACCACAATTTAAAGCTGTTTGACCACCAAATTGTAATAAAATTCCGTCTGGTTTTTCTTTTTCAATTATTTTACTTACCGTATCTAATGTTACAGGTAAAAAATATGTTTTATCAGCCATGTAATCTGATGTTTGAACTGTTGCTATATTTGGATTTATTAATACAATTTCTATATTTTCTTCTTTTAATGCTTTAATACATTGAGAACCAGAATAATCAAATTCACCCGCTTGACCAATAGAAATTCCCCCAGAACCTAAAACCAAAACTTTATAAATCAGTTCTTTTGTTTTAAAATTAATTGTATTTACTGGAAATTTTTTCGTATTAATTAATGAAGAAAACGTATCAAATAAAAAATTGGTATCTTCCGGACCCCCATTTCCTTCGGGGTGAAATTGAACTGAAAAAAAAGGCTTAAATTTATGAATTATACCTTCATTACTATGATCATTACCATTTATAAATAAAGGTCTCCAATCATTATTTAATGATGATTCATCAACTGCGAATCCGTGATTTTGTGATGTAATATAACATTTCATATTACGCAAATCAATCACTGGTTGATTCATACTTCTATTTCCAAATTTCATTTTATAAGTAGAAGCACCCGTTGCTAATGCCAAAATTTGATGACCTAAACATATTCCAAAAATTGGAATATGCTTGTCCAACATTTTTTTTACATTATTTATTAAAACATCCAACATTAAAGGATTACCTGGACCATTTGATAATAAAATACCATCAACTTTTTCCTCAGTAAAATCATAATTCCATGGAACTATAATTAATTGAACATCATATTTTAATAAATTTGTTAAAATACTTTTTTTACAACCACAATCAACTACTAATATTTTATTAGAACCATTTCCTATAATTTTTTTTTCTCTAATTGATACATTTTTAACAATATTTTCTTCATTTGGATCCCAATAATCAATTGATTGATTAGGAAATTCAATCTTACATAATGGACTACCACTAATTCTTATTTTTTTTGTTAATTCTCTTGTATCTATATCATATAATCCAGGAATCTTTTCCTCTTTTAACCATTCAGACAAAGATTGTATAGCATTATAATGTTCATAATTATCTGAGTAATCAGCGATAATTACCGCTTTTACATGTATTTTCTCTGATTCAAAATATTTCAAAAATCCATTATCATCTTTATCTTTATTTGGTACACCATATATTCCAATTATTGGAAATGTTATTACCAAAATTTGACCATGATAACTTGGATCTGTTAAAGATTCTGGATAACCAACCATACCTGTGTTAAAAACTAATTCACCAGATACAGATTTTTCATATCCAAAAGATTTACAAGAAAAACTTGAATCGTCTTTTAATTTAAGAGTAATAGTATTTTGGGACATTTAAAATATAATAAATTATGAATGGTAATACTTATATTGTAAATTATTGTATATTCATTTAATATCAATTTTCTTTTATATTAAAAATATATAAATATCAATTAAGGATAATTTATATATATAGTATAAATATGGAGTCTAGTAAAATTAATACTGAAAATGAATGGATTACGGTAGTAGATAAAAAAAAAATAAAAAAAGAAAAAAGAATGAAAAAAAAACTTTTAAAAGAACAACAAAATAAAAAAAATAATTATCGTAATAAAAGTTATTATAATAATTCTAGAAAATTATATCAAAAAAAAACTGAAATAAAAACAATTCAAAACACTCCTATTACTTAAGATACTACAGATACTACAGATACTACAGATACTGCAGATAAAAAAAACAATATTGCAATTATGACAAATGTTTTTTCGAATTTATTAAACGAATTTGATGAATCATCCGAATAATTCCTTTATTATAATTATTATTATATTACTAATATTTGAATTTCTAATATAATAATATTTTGCCAAATTAGTTTTGGTTATGCGATAACCATCGTATTTGGGGGAAACGATATATTCGTTTATTACTTGGATTTAAAAAAGGACGAAATGTAATTTTTGGAGTCGGTAATTCCCTCCAATTATCATTTGTATGAGAATATTTAGCTTTTCCAAGTGGTTCATATTTAAACTTCTTTGTTATTTTAAATAAAAAAAATAAAACCACTAATACTATTATTAGAAATAATATTTTTTTTATATTTACTGATGGTAAAATATTAATACTAAACATTTATTATTTTAATATATTTTTATTTTAACTGTTATCTATTATAATTAATTGCATTTTTTCTAAAACATACCTATTCACCTTTTCTTTATCATAAATTAACTTTTTAACAAAAAACTCTTCGTTAAAATTTAAAGGAACTTTTAAAACTATGATTTTAGATAATTTATTTAAATTATTACATATATTCCACATAGGTGTAGTTGATAAATATAAATTTACTTTTTTTTTGTATTTATATTTTTTACCACCCCATGGCGGATCTATATATATTACATCTTGTTTTAATCCATGTATCATTTCTAAACAATCACCATGAAAAACAGACACATTTTTACAACCATAAGTTAATACATTATGTTGGAGAAATTTACATCTTTCACTGGAAAGTTCTATCGCATTTACGTGTTTAAATACATTAGAAAATCTAATAGTATCCCCACCAACACATGCGGTCATATCCGTAACTATTCCTTTTTTTGACACATAGGATAAAATAATTTCGGCAATTCTTTTTGACTCTTCTAATGGTGTCATACTATATACAGCTACACTATCCATTTTCAATTTACGAAGGAAATTCTCTCTTCCTTCAAATAAATATTGTAAATTTTCTATTGGTAACGATTTTATTATATTTCTCATGCTGCTATTACTCAATATAATAAGTAATTTTAATTATTTTATTATTGTTATTTCACTTTTAAATTTTTATTTTTTTTATCGTTAAAAAAAATAAAAATTAATATCCTATATTTTATATAATACATATGAGTGGATTAGATCTTGAATTAAAAAAATTTGATATTCGTAAAATTGACGATGATGCGGTTATTGCCGCAATTGGACGAAGAAGAACTGGAAAATCTATAATATTAAAAGATATTTTATATCACAAAAGACACATCCCGTTTGGAACTGTAATATCAGGAACTGAAGCAGCTAATGAATTCTTTGCTGATTTTGTTCCAAAAACTTACATTTTTCATGAATATGATAAAAAAATTATTAATAATGTGCTTAAAAGACAAATTAATCTTATGAGAAAAATGAAATCAAATGATAGACGATATAAAACAGTTGATCCTAGATTATTTTTAGTATTAGATGATTGTTTATTTGATGATTCTTGGACACGAGATAAAGAAATCCGATCTGTATTTATGAATGGGAGACATTATAAAGTTATTTTTTTTGTAACTATGCAATATCCATTAGGAATCCCACCAGCATTAAGAACTAATATTGATTTCACATTTATTATGCGAGAACCATATTATTCTAATCGTAAGAAAATTTATGAACAATATGCTGGTTGTTTTCCTAATTTTCAAATATTTTGTGATGTTATGAATTCATTACAACAATTTGAATGTCTAGTTATTCATAATAACGCAGAATCAAATAGATTAGAAGATCAAGTATTTTGGTTTAAAGCTACATTACGAGATAATTTTAGATGTGGAAGTAAACAATTTTGGCAATACCATGAAGATAACTATGATAGCGATGAAAATAAAAAAAACTTTGATGTTTCTAAAGTTAGTACCAAGAGAAAATATGGTAATATTAATATCAGTAAAGTTGATATATAAAATTAAGCATATAATTCATCAATCACATTCTGATTTTTTTCCAATATAATAGCTCTTTTTAATTTTAAAGTAGGTGTAAGTTGATCTGTAGATACTGAAAAATCATCTAATAAAATTCTAAATTTTTTTACAGTTTGAGCATTTGATACCGCATTCTTATTTGCCTTTATTATACCTTGTTCTATATACCTTTTTAAAATATTACACGTTCTAGCATCTTCAGTATTTACTAAAATACTACCTAACTTTTTCATAAATTCACAAACACTCTTTTCTAAAATACGTGTTGGAATTTCGTCTTCAGATATTACACACTTTAATGTAATCAAACAAGTTAAATATTTCTGGGCATCACCAATTACTACTACATTTGAAATAATATCAGATAATTCTTTTTTTATATTATTTTCAATTAAAACCGGAGCAATATTTTCACCACCACGTGTTATTAAAATTTCCTTTATACGACCAGTTATTGTCAAAAAACCATCCTTATCTAAATACCCGATATCTCCTGAATGATAATAACCTTCAGAATCAATAACTTGACTAGTTTTTTCTTTTTTGTTTATATATCCCATAAAAACATGCCTACCTTTACAAATTATTTCACCATTTTTTGTATCATCCGGTGAATATAATTTTAACTCTTCACCTGTAAATTTACTACCACAACAAACTCTTTTCTGAGATTGACCTGGAATTCTTACAAAATGCTTGAAATTTTTTGGTAAATTAAAAGTAACCGGACCACAACATTCAGAAGCACCATATAAATTCATTATTTGAATATCTAAACTACCAAAATATTTTAACACCTCAGTTGAAATTGGGGCAGCACCTGTCATAAATAATTTACATTTATCTAAACCTAAACCTTTTTTAATTTTACTAAAAACAATAGAATCAGCTAAATAATATACATATGGTAAATCCTTTTTCTTCTCTTTATACCTTGTCGCTTGTAATCCCACTTGCTTGGCTTTATTACCCACCAATCTTTTAAAACAACCATTACTTTTACCCAATAATTTCATCTTTTCAGCAAATTTTTCCCAAACACGAGGAACACCAAAAAATATAGTTGGTCTTACCGCACATAAAGTATCCTTTAATGAACCCTTTAAAGCATCTGGTCGCGCAAAAGTTGCATGAGAACCTGTAAACATTGGAAGATAAAAATCTAATGCTTGAGCAGCTATATGACTTAAAGGCAAATAACTCACCATTCTTTCATGATTTGTTAATTCGAAATCACGCACAACCGATTGAGCTACCCACGAAATATTATCATGACTTATCATAACCCCCTTAGGATTACCAGTAGTACCACTTGTATAAATTAAAGAGTGACATCTCCAGGGACTTTGCCTTGAGATACGCTCATCTAATTCAGCTTCAAATCTTGGTTCGTCCCCCCTTTTCATAAATGCCCACCAAGAATAAACCGGAATAACTGATTCTGTCCAATCTGTACTTAATTTTTCATAATCTGACCAAACTATAAAAGCCTTTACTTTACCAACTAAATCATCTACATAAGTCTTATATTTATTTAATTGCTTCTCATTTTCTACTATAATTATTTGAGCATTACAATCATCTATCATATATTTACAAATTTCTGGTAAATTTGAAGTATAAACACCTGAAGATATACCACCTGCAAATATTGTAGCAAAATGAGAAATTACCCATTCATATGAATTAAAACCTTGAATCATAACACTAGAATACTCATCTAAACCACACGCAATTAAAGAACGAGCAAACTTTCTTACTTGTATATAAAACTTAGACCAAGTTTTTGTAACTGGTTGATTACCTACATTATAAGTATATGCAGGTAAATTACCATAATTACTTACAGTATTAGATAAAGCATCGTAAAGAGTTATAGGTTCAATATTATCAGTAACCTCCCTTTTAATTTCAATTCGTGGATTTGAAGTCCACATAATATCCTCACCTACTAATAATTTTTCATAAGTTTTCTCAATTTCTATATCCTCTTTAACTTCTTCATCCAATGAAGGAGAATCTGATTTAATTTGTTTTTCTAATGTGTCCATAATATTAAATATAAGTATTAATATAATTAATTACTTATATTGTGTATATATATGTTTAAAAATAATATCAGAATTCATATGCTAAATAAACGATATGAATATACATCAAATAATATACAAAAAAAAAGTTTATTAATTAATAAAATATTATTCAAAAATTTTGATTTTAATAAAATTAATATAATTCACACATTCTTACCAATTTTACAAAAAAATGAAATTAATACAAAAATAATTATATCAACAATATTACATAATTATAAACACTGCAAAATTCTTATTCCTAAAATTAATTTTAAAAATAAAACTCTTGTTCATTACTACTATAAAGACAATAAACACTTATTACAAAATAAATACGGAATTGATGAACCATATAATTGTGAAAAATATAAAAAAAAACATAATATCAATATTATATTAGTACCATTACTAGCATTTGATAAAAATGGACACCGAGTAGGATATGGCGGAGGATATTATGACAAATTTATGATACACTATCCAAAATCTATCAAGATAGGATTATCATTAGAAGAACCAATACAAATTTTAGATATTAATAATCACGATATTAAATTAAATTTTTGTATTACACCAAAAAAATTATATAAATTTGACTAAAATCTTTTTTTTATTTCATCTATTATATCTGTAGTTGATATTTCAGAATTATAAGGCATTTCTTCAAAATTATTAATTATATCTTTAAAAAAACTTTCCTGTTCTTTTTTATCTTCTTCACAACTAAAACCATGAACGACTTTATCTATTTTATAGTTTAATATAAATTCATTATTTATTATTAAAGGAGCTGGAAATATTACACCATCCACATACTTTATCGATTTAACTATATCACAACGCTGCTGTTCATTAATAATCGGTTTCCTTTTATAATCAGTTGCAACACTATCACTTATTACACCGGCTAATAAGAAACAATCTGTATAATGATTTTTTATATATTTAAACGATTTTAAATGACCAACGTGAAATAAATCGAATATACCATCAATATATATTATCATTCTTTATATATATATAGTATTATTATTTAAATATATTATTTACTTTTTCAAAATAAAGATATTTATCTAACATATACTATCAATTATTAATGTCATTACCAGTCAAAAACTTAAAAACAGGCGATATTTTACTTTTTAGTTCAACTTTTTCTTGGACAAATCTTATGACTTGGCCAGGTAAATTTGTTGAATTTTTTACAAACAAACAATATTCGCACGTTGGTATGATTTTAAAAGATCCTACATGGATTAAACCCGAAATGACAGGCATTTATTTATGGGAATCTTCTTATGAAGGTACTCCAGATCCACAAGATGATAAAACTAAATTAGGAGTAATGATTACTCCTATTGAACAAGTATTATCACAATCCGATGAAAAAATTTGGGTACGACAATTATTTGATACAGAAAATAAATTAACTGTTCCTGTTTTAGAAAAAATTCATAAAATAGTATATGAAAAACCTTATGATTTTAATCCAATAGATTGGTTATCAGCTTATTTAAGAAAAAATTTTGAAAAAAGAAAAGATTCAAGATTTTTCTGTTCAGCTTTGGTAGCATGTATATATGCAGAATCTGGTGTTATTGATACAAATACAAATTGGACTATTGTACGACCATCAGATTTTGATGAAAATGACACACATTTAACTTGGAATGGCGAATCACACCTTGAAGGTTTATTTCAAATTAAATAATTTATAAAAAAGTAAAAATTTTTAATATTAAAAAATATTAAATTTAATATTAAAGATTTAACTTATAGTTAAATTTATTACAAATGAATTCACATATTAATACTTCATTATTGGAACACGATCCAATAATTTTTAATCTTATCAGAGATGAAGAAAAAAGACAAAAAGAAGGTTTGGAACTTATTGCTTCTGAAAATTTTACTTCAAAAGCAGTTATGGAATGCCTTGGTTCCGTTTTAACAAATAAATATTCTGAAGGATTACCTAATGCTAGATATTATGGAGGAAATGAAGTTGTTGATAAAATTGAAAACTTATGTATACAAAGGGCATTACATACTTTTCATCTTGATGAAAGTAAATGGGGAGTCAATGTACAACCATATTCTGGAAGTCCAGCTAATATGGCTGTTTATAATGGAATGTTAAATCCTCACGATAGAATTATGGGGTTGGATTTACCATCTGGTGGTCATTTAACACATGGGTTTTATACACAACGAAGAAAAGTATCAGCAACTTCAATCTTTTTTGAATCAATGGGATATCATATTAAAGAAGATGGATTTATTGATTATGATGAATTAGAAAAATTAGCAATATATTTTAAACCTAAAATGATTATTTGTGGATATAGTGCATATCCAAGAGATTTAGATTATTCAAGATTTCGAAAAATAGCTGACTCTGTTGGTGCATACTTAATGTGTGATATGGCTCATTTTAGTGGATTAGTAGCAACTCAAGAAATTAAAAATCCATTTGAATTTTGTGATGTTGTTACGACAACTACCCACAAAACTTTAAGAGGACCAAGAGCTGGATTGATTTTTTATAAATTAGATTACAAAAAACAGATTGATCAATCAGTATTCCCAGGATTACAAGGAGGTCCACATAATCATCAAATCGCAGCAATAGCTACTCAACTAAAACAAGTTTCTACTCCAGAATTCAAAAATTATATTATTCAAGTTAAAAAAAATGCTAAAATATTAGCGGAAGAACTTATCAATTATGGATATAACGTATCTACTAATGGAACTGATAATCATTTAGTATTAGTTAATTTAAAACCAAAAGGTGTAACTGGAAGTAAAGTTGAAAAAATTTGCGAACTTGCAAATATATCTTTAAATAAAAATGCTGTCTATGGTGATAAATCAGCATTATCACCTGGAGGAATTCGAATTGGTTCCCCACCATTAACTTCGAGAGGAATGGTAGAAAAAGATTTCAAATATATTGCACAACTAATTAATGATTGTGTTTTACTGGCGATTGAAATACAAAAAACATCTGGTAAAAAAATGAAAGATTTTAATAAACATTTAGTAAATTTTGATACTCAAATTCAAGAAATTAAAAATAATGTGATCAAATTCGCTACGAAATTTAATCTTTATGATTAATTTTTATTATACTAAATTCTCATATGTTCTTTTTACATATTTTTAATATAATATACATATAAAGTTAATGTCAGTGTCAATCTTAATTCCACTATATAATGGGATTGAATTTTTAAAAGAATCTATTGAAAGCGTAAAAAAACAAACATATCCTTATTGGGAAATTATTATTGGAATAAATGGACATCCAAAAAATTCCAATATATATAAACAAGCAAAAAAATACGAACACGCACAAATTAAAGTTATTGAATATCTAGACACTAGAGGAAAATCTCAAACACTTAATAAAATGATTGATGATTGTTCTCATGATATAATATGCTTATTAGATGTTGATGACAAATGGCTACCTAAAAAACTTGAAGAACAAATTAAAGTAAAAAAAGATTATGATGTAGTTGGTACATTATGTCAATATTTCGGATCAAAACAAAATATACCAAAAATACCACGACAAAAAATTAGAAAAAGAAAATTTCTTAAAATGAATCCTATTATTAATTCGTCTTGTATGATTAATAAAAAAGATGCAATATGGAATAATGAATTTTTAGAAGATTATGATATGTGGTTAAGATTAAATTATGAAGGAAAAACATTTTATAATATACCTAAAATATTAACGTTACATAGAATACACGATAAAAGTTACTTCAATAATACCAATAACAATCATGTTTCGCAATTAATATCAAAATGGACAAAAATATATAATAATTAAATCAAATAGGTGTAATTTACATAATTAATATATATAATATATATTAATTATATAAATGTCAAATAATCAATTAAGAGAATATTATAGAAAAGATGCTGAACAAGAAGTAAAATTTAAATATGAACAAGAAATATCTGACCTTAAAAAAAAAAATAAATTAGAAAAAGAAAGAAGTATAATAAATACAAAACAGGCAATTAATGATAAATATATTAAAAAAAAAAAACAATCAAAAAATAAATACGCAGAAGAATTAGACATTGAATATGCTAATATTGAAAAAGAATTTGAAAATATTATTGAAATTTTTGATAAAGAAACAGACAAATTAACTATTCCTATCAACGATCAAGAACTTACTGGAAATATTAAACTTATAAATTATGAAAATGATGAAGAATTCCAAAAAAAAATAAGAGATACTATTCGTAATGCTAAAGGAAATTTACGAAAAATAAAACAGGAAAGAAGAGCACTCAGACGTAATTTAATAAATGATATAATACAACTCAAACAAGAAAAAAAATTTAATGCCAAACTTGAAATTGATACAAAATACAATGATATATACGAAATTCAAATATCTGCTAAAAATAATTCTCTTAATATTAAAATAACTAAAATTGATAGAATTTGGGATGAAATATTAAAAGCAAATATTAAGAGACTTAATTCCGAATGGGAAAAAAATGAAGAAGAAAAAATACAATCAATTATTACAAAATTAATAGAAAATAATAAAAGTAGAATTATTAATAGTTCTTCAAAATCTAATCAATCATCAATATTAAATATGACAAAAACATTAAATGATAGATTATTAACTGAATGGAATATGGAAAAAAAAAAAAAAATTACATACAAATTACGAAATATAGATTCATCAATAAAAGCACTTAAACTTGATATTTCTCGCAAATGGAAAACACAAGAAGAACACATAAATCAAAAATATGATAAGGAATTAGAAAATAAATTACAAGAAATAGATATTTCTATTAAAAAATATAATGACGCTACCATACAAAATTATAAAACATCTATTCTAAATAACATAAAAATATCTAATATTGAATTAGATAGAAATGATTTTGAAACAGAATCTGAATATACTAAAAAATTAAGAGATGAAGAAAGGCAAAAACATCATGAATTACGAAAAAGGCAAAAAGAATTTCGGAAAAATAAAACTATTCCAGATACTATAAAAAAACAATTAGAAATATACAAAAAAAAAATAATGGAAGAAAAATATGATATAAAAAAAAGATACCAACAAATTAAAATACATGCCAACCAGAAATTATTACAAGAAAAAAATGACAATATTATTAATGAAGTAAAGAAATTGACTGAAAAATTAATCAATAAAGCAGAACAGGAGGTTGATATATTAAAAGAATCTTGGATTTCTAAAAAAAAAGAAGAAAGTATATTACTTAATAAAGTTAAGGATAACAATTTTCTTGAAGTCCAAATAATACAATTAAATGAACAACTACGTTCAAAAAATTCTATAATAACTGAATTACAACAAAGAACAGAAAAACTTTTAAAAGAAAAAAATAACTTTCAGACTGAAATTACTAAATTAAATAAATATATTACTCAATATAAAAAAGACAAAGATTTTGTTGATAAATTAAAAACTAAATATATGGCAAAAGAAAATTTAAAAGAAAAAAAAACAAAACAAATTATAAAAAAAGAAGAAGAAGAAGAAGAAGAAGAAGAAAAAAAAATACAAAATATAGCTAAACAAATAAAAGAACCTGAAAATTCACTACGAACACTAACTGCTAAAAAAAAGAATTCTTCAAAAGTAGTGTCAAAAGTTGGACAAAAAAATAAAAAGGAAATGGAAAAAAAATTACTAATGAAAATGACACTTCGTGAAAAGGGACCACTATTTGAACATAATTATATATGTACTGGCATTTACCGAAAAGAAACTGATTTTGAAATTTTGCTTAAAGCAAAAAACAAGGTTATAATTCATTTAAAATTTGATTATAGATCAAATTTTATTAATATAATTACCACGGATAATAATATTTCTCTATCCTGTATATTTGAACCAGATACATATTATGAAATAATATTTACTTTTAACCATCAAGATATTACAGTAAACATAAATGATAATTTATTAGGATCATATAATATACATGAAAAATTATTAGAAGATATAATTGTTAGAATTAAATCAACTAGATCAATATTTTATCATCAATATATTAAATTTCTCAATTAGTAAGTTGTTGTTTTTTTTCAAAAAATTTGGAATAATGTGATTTTGTCAATACAAATGGAATTGGTTCCATATTTGCTTTACATGGTTTTAATTTAGGGGCAAACATTATTTTTCCCCATTCATCTTTTTTTACAATATTTAATCGTTTCATTATAATTATTATATATGACATTTTTTTTAATATATAATTTATAAAATATAGTTCTTTGTCAAATTTTTATAAAATTTGACAAAGAACTTGCTGACATTTATTATAAATTAAAATTGAAACAATTGTATTTTTATAAATAGAATTAAATCAATGGATAAAAAAAATAATATATCAAACAAAATTTTAAATAAAATTTTAAAAGATAGTATTAATTTTGAAAATATCATCACTTCATTCTTATTAACAAAACAATGGAAGGGTAATATAAAAATAAAACAAAAACCAAAGAAAAAGAGAAAAAATGCATACACTGTATTCAGCTCAAAGTATAGAAGTATTGTTAAACAAGAAAATCCAGACAAAAAGTTTGGAAAAATTAGTAAAATAATTGGAAAAAAATGGAAAAATTTAATGCCAGAAGAAAAACTAACTTATCGAAATGAAGCATTAAGATTAAATCAAATTTCTAAAAATGAAACAGACAAAGAAGAAAAGAAAATGATAGTATTTACAAATAACGAAAATTCTTTAGAAGATGAGAATTTTAATAAAGAAAATCAAAATAAACTTTTCCAAAAACATCTGACTAAATTAACACAAAATATACATAATATTTTATTTGACATAATTATAATTGACATATCAAAAAAATATAATATCCCGCAAAAAGAACTTGTTAAATGTATTCCATTTAAAAACAAAAAATTTAAAAAAAATGCTTATACCATATTTAGTTCTTCTCACAGGAAAAAAATTAAACAATTATACCCTGAAAAAAATTTCGGAGAAATAAGTAAAATGGTAGGATCAAAATGGAAACAACTTAGTGATGAAGAAAAACAGGTATACAAAATACAAGCTGAAGAAGAAAATAAAATATTAAATGATTAGATTAATTTTCAATATTTAAAATAAATATCTATTGTATAAATATATTATAATATGTCTTGTGGATACAGTTCTCAAAATCAAGAAGAAAAAAAATTAATAAAAGTTTTAGATAAACATATTGTTGGTGGAGCAAAAAGAGGAAGAAAAAAAGTTGGAAGTGATGTGTTTAATAAGTATAAAGATAATACTAATATTCAAAAACTCGATGAAAAAATTTGCCAACAAATGACACTTAAACAATTAAGACAAACTGCGTTATATAAAAATTTACATTATGATCCACAAAACCGTCCAGCATGGAGTGGCAAAAAAGGTTCCAGATTTGGAAAAAAATCATATTTAAGTAAAAGTGAATTATGTAAATATTTAAATGACCCAAAAAAGTATGTCGCAGATTTAAATAAAGCTTATGCTAGTAAAACAAGAGCAGGTCCTAGAATTAGAAAAACAAGAGCAGGTGATTGTATTCCTAAAGCTAGAGTTCCAATTAATAATAATTGTAATTCTAATGGAGAATTTAAACATACAGGTAAAACTAGCAGTGGTATTGATTGTTGTTATAAAAAAAAACAAAAAACTAAATCATCAAGAAGACAAAATAAAATAAAAACATCTGGTATAGTTTTGAAAAAAAATATTAACAAAATAGTCAAAAATTTAAGTAAAACAACTGAAATTTTAAATTATTTAGAATCATCAGTTGGTATTTCAACACAAACCGATTTTAATCGATTTGCTACATCTCCAAAAAAATTCTTAACCAAATTAGATAAATATGATGCTAAAAATCCAAATGCTCTTAATTCTATTACATATTCATTTTTAAGAAAAACAATTACAAATTTAATGTAAATTTATATACAATATGTATGACAAAAATATATAACAAATACTATTTAATAATAAATATCATAACAGATATTTATTATTAAATGAATAATTCGTTAGTTAAATGTTCAAAAGTTTCTGTTAGAAACTCATCAATTGATAATGCTGGATTAGGTGCATTTGCGAATACTTTTATCAAAAAGGGAGAAATAGTTGAAATTGGTCTTGTAAAACAAGTTGATTGTGATGGACATAAAAATCCATATCTTTTTACATGGAGTCAAGATAAAACTGTGTGGGCATATGGAGCAGGTTGTGCTACATTCTATAATACTTCTAATAATCCAAATACTCATATGGAAAGAGATTTTGATAATCTTTCATATAAAATTTATGCTACTCGCGATATTCAAAAAGATGAAGAACTTACACATACTTATCTTAGTTTAAAATGGAGAGAATGTTTCGTTAAAGATTCCAAATTAGATTAATAAGAAATAATAAGTCCCAAAAAAATTTATTATATTACTAATTATTTAGGAAAATAACAAATTTTTTTATCTTTGGTAACAAATGCACGAAAAGCAAATTTATTAAGCCTAATTTTTTGATAAAAAAAAGTCTTCCATTGAATTTTTGCTCCTCGTATGATAGATTTTGAAATTAATCCTTGCCTAAGACTAAGATTTTCTTCAAGTTTATCCATTTTAAGAAATAATAATTCAGTGGTTTCATCAAAAAGTTCTTGAAGATTTCCATAAATTTCTTCCCACTCTTTCCCTCCATGACGATGGGGCATAACCAAACGACAATCACATTTTTTAGTATGTTGACAATATGAATCAATAATTCCAAAATATATATCTTGTTCATGATCACTAAGTGAAAAAACATAAGGAAAACGATAAGGTGCCAAAATACTACCGGTTTGTATGTCTGCAAGTGATTGAACTTTATTTTCAAGTTCAGTCTTTGAGAATCCAAGATATTTTTGGCAAATTTCAGTTTTGCATTCGTCGGATAAACCATTATCCCCAAAGATTTGTTCCACATATGTTTTTAAACGTTCTTCTTTGTCGTCTTTTTCTTCGTTGGAATAAGATGACAAACAATTATTCAAAAAATTTCTACAAATTATAAATTCTTGATATGAAACCATTTCTTTAAATTATTTGAATAGGTAATCAAATAATCGTTTTTTTGATAAAAAAAATGTTATTATTATATATATTACACATGATTTTTAATATAGTAACTATTATTCTATTTATTGTTATCGTATCTATAGCAATTTTTATGACTATGAAACACTTAGAAAACGAAGACTTTACTGGAATCGGTAAAGTATTTTCATTTCATACAAATCCACAACCAAAATGTAATCCAGAAAATAATTGTTTTGGAGGTTCATATGTTAAATTTGGTGGAAATCCAAATTTCAAATACGATCCTAGAAAAAGAAATTTTAAAATGAACTTACAATAATTATACATCTACAATTGATTTATCCTCATCTTTATTTTCTTCCAATTCTGATACATCAAAATTCATGTATTTTTCAATTGTTCGTTTCAAAGTATCCTGATCAGCACCAGACCATTTATGAAATGCTTTTCCATTTTTCATTAAAATAAATGTTGGAAGTGATCTTGGACCAAAAAAATCCATTAGTTCATCTGCTTCATCAACATCCACCTTCAAAAAAATACAATTTTCATATTTTTTTGATAATTCAGCGAAAATTGGTTTAATCGTTTGACAAGGCATACACCAAGTTGCTGAAAAATCAATAATTATTAAATTAGAAGGATATTTTTTTGTAATTCTTTCTAATTCTTCGATATCTGTTATTTCGACTACTCTTGACATTATTATATGTATATAATAAGTATATTATATATATTTTTTATATACGCATTTATTATTAATTAATTATTAATAATAATTAATTGAATGTGTAAATTAAATTCATATAAAAAAATTGAATTTAATTACATTTAATTAACGATATAAATTAAAATGTTGATTTTTATTAAAACATTTGTTTCATATTTAACAACAGTTTTAGAAACTTTTGCTAAATCAGAAATATCAGATTCTATTAATCAAGAAGAATTGATGAAGATGAAATATTTTTTCATTTATAAACCATTATTCAAAGATTTTAAACAATTTAAAACTCAAAGCAAGAAAAATAATTATAATATTCAAAAATTTAATGATAAAGATCAAAAAAAATTATCCAATAGTGTAGTTGAATATGTAACTATATGTAAACAAATGCTAAAAAGTATTATTAAAGACAAAATTGATGAAAATATATCAGATTCGGATCTACAAACATATTATGATAAATATATTGATACTGATTCATTTTTTGAAATTTTATCCGATTATGGTTTCTTTGGTGATGAGATATCGGATAATGATGAGATATCGGATAATGATAATATAGGTGATGTAGAAATGCAAGATTAAAAAATTTAGATTGGGACTTGTTTAATTTATTTTTTCAAATTCATGATTTGATGGATTTTTTAATAATGCAATTTTCATACTATCAACCCAAACTTGCTTTTTTTGTGATTCACCTAACTTATCAAATGCGGTTGATGATGGTGATACATTCATTTCAATTAACCAAGGTTTCAATTTTTCATCTATAAGTATATCTACTCCAAATAATCCCAATTTTATATTGTTTTTTACTTTGGAGTCAGAACATATTTCATCTTTTAATGTAAGACACGTCTTCTTTAATAAAGAATTAATCTTATCAAATAAAGAACCCGAATTTATATTCTGTTTTTTTAAATATTCTTTCAATTGTACTAAATTTCGTGGATGTTTTGATAAAAAAATTTTTACTTCTTTTATAGGAACCTTATTAAACCAGTAAGCATTTGCAACAATTGAACCATATGTTAAATTATTAGTATCAAATTTATCTTTTCCAAAAAATACCCCTCCTTGTTTATGTATATATATGGATTTTTGATTTCCTTTACATTTAATAAATAAAAATAGACGTATCTTAAATACTCTGTCTTTAATCAATAAGGGTTTAATAAATTTTTGAATTATTGTTACTGGATATTTTAACTCTTTTTTCACATCTATCACTTGATTTTTTATCTTTTCCATATCATTATATACATAAATACCTTGAGCATTTTCTTCTTCCGTTTTTAAAACATATGAATCATTTTTATTAAATTCTTTTTCAAGAATTTTAAATTCATTGTTAAAAATTGAATAACTTGGAGGCATAATTTTACCAGCTTCATCTCTTCCTAATTTTTTGACTAATATTTCCCATAATTTATTTTTACGATTTAAATAATCAACACCTGGTATTACATTCAATATCATGTTTGGTCTATAATTTTTATTTACAAATTTAGACAATTCATCATCTGAATACCAATATGGTATATAAAAGTCACAATTTTTTGGATCATCTGTATAGGTTATGCCCATCTTTGTAAATAAATCCTTTAAACGTTCGTTTATACCTTCCTTTGATGATTTACAATATTTGAGTTTTTGTTTCTTAATCTCATTGCTTTCAGTTTTATTCATCAATTCATTAGATATTTCTGTAAATGTTTCCATAGAAGGTCCCTTTTCCATATAAAAAGTTAACTTTTCTTTTCTTGTATTAAATAAAACTAAAAATAAAATAGCAATTACTAATATTTGAATTATACTAAAACTATTCATTATACTATTAATTTAAACAAAGATTTTTAGTTTTAGTTAATTAATTTAGATTACAATCAAATTTAACCATTTCTTTAACCAAATCCGCAAAATTATATTGTCGCTCCCACCCCAATTCTCTAATCGCTTTTCTTGGATCACTTAACAATATATCTACCTCTGCTGGTCTATAATACTTTTTATTAACTTTTATTAAAACTTTATCAGTTTCTTCATTATATCCTACTTCATCTAAACCTTCTCCTCTCCACTTTATATTAATATTAACTATCTTAAATGCCTCCTCTACAAATTCTTTTACTGAATGACATTCACCCGAACCTATAACATAATCTTCTGGACTATCTCGTTGAAGCATTAAATACATAGCCCTTACTGCATCCTTTGAATGAAACCAATCTCTTTTAGCATTTAAATTACCTAATTCTATATATTCTATTTTACCTTTTAAAATTTTATTTATACCTCGTGTTATTTTACGAGTTACAAATGTACCACCACGTCTTGTAGATCCATGATTAAATAATATTCCCGAACAAGTAAACATTCCATACGATTCTCTATAATTTTTCATTATCCAAAAAGCATATAATTTTGCTACAGCATATGGTGAACGAGGATAAAATGGGGTAGTTTCTGTTTGAGGAATTTCTTGAACCTTACCATATAATTCCGATGTTGCAGCATTATATACCTTTACTCTATCTTTCATATCACTAGCCATTATCGCATCAAGTAAATACAATGTTCCTAACGCATTTACTTGAGTAGAATATCCAGCAAGTTCAAATGAAACTTTTACATGACTTTGTGCTGCTAAATGATATATCTCTAAAATAGAATCATCTTCCATTTGATTTTTAATTTTGTTTAAAACTGATAGAATATTACAAGGATCAGTTATATCCCCATAAAATAATTCTAATTTATCAAAAATATGGTCTATTCGTTGTGTATTAAAATTTGATGATCTTCTTATAATTCCATAAACCTTATATCCCTTTTCAAGTAAAAGTTCTGCTAAAAAAGATCCGTCCTGGCCAGTCAATCCTAGGATAAATCCGTGTTTATTCATTATAATCTATAATAATTTATATCTAAATAGATAATCTTATGTTATTTTAAAATTTTATGATTTCTAATACTTTTCATTAATTTTTTATCTCCAAATAATTTATTTGTTTTTTCTTCACATACTTCATTAAATAATGGATGTTCTTTAAAAAACTTCATTTATTATAATTAAGATTAAATTTTAATCTTTAAGTTTTTTTTGACGCCCAGTTATTCCTGTTATTAACGCATATTTCATTTGTTATTTTTATTAATATAAAATAATTCTTTTAGAAATTTTTTATATTAATTAGATATATTAATTTTTTATAATTAAATTAAATTAAATTCACCATTTTTTAAAATTAAATACTTATGCGGTTACTTTCTTTGGTTCTTTGATGAAATGTGGAGAAAGATAAGTTTGTAAGTTAAAATAAGATAAATCTTGAGTTGGGACTAAGAGTTTTTTAAGAGCAGTTGCTGCTTTATATCTTTTATCTGATTTTGGAAGGGTGGTATTAATATAACGATTATCGTTCTTATCAATTCCATTCTTATCAGTTCTTGTCATACCTTGAAGGTTATGTTCTTTGATATAAGCATTAATTCTTCTGGTGACATCAGTTCTTGGAAGACATGTTCCTTTGTCGACACTTAAGAATTTAGCAAGAGCATCAGTAATTTTGGTTGGTTTATTAAATCCACTTGGATTTGTTTTTTGATTACCCCCTTTTCTTTTTCCGCCTCGTGGTTTTTTGTTCAATACTTTAAGTCTTTTACTTACACGTTTGTGTAAGGCTTTATAAGAACTAAGAACACCTCTAGCATCAACAATTAAAGTTTTCATAGAATTAATAGTATTGTTAAATTCAAGATCAATTTTTACATCTTCATCTTCAGCAAGAGTTTTAGCAATTGCTTTTACGACTTGCTCTTCAACAGAAACCTTAGCAGATACTTCTTCTACTACTGGAGCAGATACTGCTTCTACTACTACTGGAGTAGCTACTTCTTCTACTACTACTGGAGCAGCTACTTCTTCTACTGGAGCAGATACTTCTTCTACTACTGGAGCCTTTTTTGCTGCTTTTTTTGTTCTAGGTTTACGAGTGGAAGCTCGTGTTGTTTTAGTTTTCTTTTTAGATACTTTAGATTTAGAAGGCATTTTATAATATATTTATATGTTTTTATAAATATCATTGAACGCAGATACTTAATTATATTTTATACATATTGTATAACTAATTTAATGAAAAATTTATATTAAAATCATACACCTAATACAGTATATTAATTTAATTAAAAAAAAATATAAACTTGATTTATAATCTTATTATAGTTTATTTTATTATTTAATATAGAATAAATCCTTTTATACATTATTCATATAGTCAATTGCGATTTAATTGATAATTAAATTATAGAAAACAATATGTTGCTATATAAAAATCTATAATTATATAAAAATTATAGATTTTTATTTATTACGTGCGTTATAAATGCTGCGGTTAAATGTAGTTAAAATTTTGGATATAGAATAATACATAAAAATTAAATGCCTCGAAAAAAATCGCATGTTAATAATCAAATGGAAAAGAATGTAAAAATATCAGATAAAAAAATACAAATAAAACAAAAACCAAAAAGAATTACTAAACGAAATTGTAAACAAGATCTACTAATGCAATCATTAATTACCTTCTTTTCAAATAAAAAAAACATAGATATAATTTTATCAATTATAGAAGGTAAATCAAAAATATCATTAAGACTTATAGATTGGTTTGTTACAAATTATTGTAAAAAAAATACAGTTAGATATTACATTAATAAAAAAGGACTACCCAAAAAACAAATCGATGTTCATTTAAATTATAAAACGCAGCTAAAATCATTTTCAAAAAAACAATTTGATCCCTTCCGAAGAGATGAGCGAATATTATTCGAATATAATAACGAAAAAAAATTAACTTTAACGACAACAGTTGGTCAGTTAAATTTTTTTCGTTGGGTTATTAAAAACAATATCCTAACATATATTGAAAAAAATTTAAAATCTATTGAAAAAGATATGAATTCTGTTACAAAAAAAAATAGAATAAGATACCTTAAAGACAAAGACAAAGACAAAGAACAAAAAACAACAAAAAATAAAAAACCAATTAGAAAACGAAGGCAATTATGTGTATCTGCTACAAAAACTATTAGCAAACACGTAGCAACAATAACTGTAAATTTCAATTAAAACATAGCTATTTTTATAACTAAAACTATTTAAAATTGAAAACATAATTTAATTTTAGTTATAACAATGTACAACATATCATTAAAAGATAATAATAAAAAAAATTCATATACAAATTTGGAAAACGATGAAGAATTTGATAATAAAGAGATATCATTACAAATTAACGATGAAGAAAATCAAGTGGAATCATCAATATGTCGTTTTTGTCTTGAATCTGATAATAAAGAAGATCTTATTGTTCCGTGTAGATGTTCTGGTTCTATGAAATTCGTCCATAGATATTGTCTTCAAGAATGGAGATCACAGGATGTAAATTCAAATAATTTTAAAAGATGCAATCAATGCTTATTTGAATATGAATTAATTGACAAAACATCAAATACTGAAAAATGTTGTCTATCATTTTGTAGCTTCTTTGAATCTAATAAATTTATTATTTTTATATTTTTACAAATTTTTCTAATATTATTAAGTTTATTTTATAAATCAATTGACGCAGATGGAACTTATTTATATAAACTATTCGGAATACATGTACAAAAATCTCGAGAATATTATATCTTTAGTGTTATTACACTATTATGCCCACTTACTATAGTTATTATTACTCACGATATGTACATTTATCATAAATATAAATTAAATACTTATTTCAATAACTACGCTGGAATAGGATTTCCTAAATTTGCTGTATATATTTTGTGTAATTTCGCCTTGTTTTTTCTAGATTCATTGGTCGCTTCATTTATTTTGAGTTACTTATTACAAAAAATATTAAAACATATGCTAGAAAATTTTTACTACAGAAATATAACAGAAAGAAGTTATGTTAATAATATAAATGATCCTAATAATACAAGTGATCCTAATAGAGAAATTAGATAATAAAATTATTTTATAAAATTGAATTAATCATTTAACAATTAAATAAATAATATTTATATACTATAAAACAGATTGATAATGAGCAACAAAAAATATTATTCAAACAAATATCATTTGCATCCCATGAATTTTCAGGTAAATACTAGAAATAAACTAGTTACCAAAAATGATATTAGAAATATTCTCATTAAACATGAAATTTATGACGAAGTTAAAAATATTTCATTATATCAACGAGCATTAACTCATAAATCTTATGTTAATACAAACGATTTTTTATCAAATAATCATAACTATCATCGCAATCGTAATAATAAAAATGCTGTACCATATCAAAAAAATTCGAATGAACGATTAGAATTTCTAGGAGATTCTATTATTGGACATATTATATGCGAATATTTATATGATAGATATCCTAATAAAGATGAAGGTTTCTTAACAAAATTAAAAACTAGATTAGTTGATAGAAAATCGTTAGCAAATTTTAGTAAATATATGGATATTTCCCAATTTATATTAATATCTAATCATATGGAAAATATTCACGGTAGAAATACTGATAAAATTCTAGAAGATGTTTATGAATCTTTTATATGTGCCCTATACAAAGATCTTGGTTTTATGATTACAAAACAATTTATAATAGCTGTTTTAGAAAATACAACCGATTTCGCAAAATTGCTATATATTGATGTCAATTTCAAAGATAGATTATTACGCTTTTTCCAAAAACACGGTTGGGAAACACCTGTATATACTGCCGGTGATATGATTGGACCTTCGCATAGAAGAACTTTTACTATGTACGCTACTAGAGTTGTCTATGATAAAATACAAGGTAAAAAAAAAATAATTAAATCAGATATAGTTGGGGTAGGTGTAGCTTCCTCTAAAAAAGAAGCTGAACAAATTGCCTCCAAAGAAGCGTTGAGAAAATTTAATGCCTTAGGCGAAGATGAATGAAAAATATATTTAAGCTTTGCATTCCGAAATATTTGTATTAAAAGTAAAACACGCAGAATCAAATTTATAAATTTTGTCTTCTACTTCCTTCGCATTTGGAGCTTTTATTACTATACAATTACGATTTTTACACGTTCTTTTAAAAAGAAGAGCAAGAGCAAAACCCCAGATGACAGAAATTAAAAAACTTCCAAATTCAGTTTTCATTAATAATATTAAATTACCTAATAAAGCCATTTATTTATATATTATTAAATATTTTTTATTTTTTATAAGTTATTATATTAATTAATAGGATGATTAACATAATAATTTCAATTATACTCGGATTTATTATTAGCTACTTCTTTGCTACATATATTCTATTTGATAATGAAAAACTTAAAGGACCCAATTCTAATCACGTTAGAAAAGAAATATATATAGATGAAAATAAAAATTGCTTCTCTTTCATACCAAGTCCATATATTTGCCCAACTTCTATGTGATATGTTCGTTTCAATATCAATACATATTTATGAGTTCAAAATATATATAATGTCTAAATCTACTGCAATCAGTGATATACCAGATTCAAATAACGAACTTGTTCAACAAGTTCTTGATGAAGTAGAATTAAGTAAACAAGAATCCGAACGTTCTTATTCTAATGACCCAATGGGGCAATTACCATTTATGCAACCCATACAAACTCAACAACCTATGAATCAAAATCCTATGAATCAAAATCCTATGGGACAATTTAATATGCAAAATTTGCAAAATATGCAAAATATGCCCTTTATGTTACCACAAAATAATCAACAAATGGGGCAATTTAATATGCCTCAATATGACGATAATGATAATTTATTTTTAGGGTTTACTCTAAATCATATCAAAAATACAGTTATTGTATTGATATTATTTACACTTTTACATATGCCTTTTACTACATCTATTTTAGAAAAATATCTTTCATTTATGACTGAAGTTGAAACTGGAAATATTACAATCGTTGGTATTTGTATCAAAGCTTTAGTTTGTGCAATTATATTCCTAATAATCAGTCGTTTTATTTAATTTCTTACTATTTTTACCATCTCACTTTCAATGCCACGATTTAATAATATAGAAACTCGATGAACGCCATCGACTAATATATATTTACCACTTCGCAAAACACACTTTATTACCCCCATTTTCGATTTGTCAAAATTTTTTATCAAATTATCATATTGAGAAAATCCATGTTCTAATCCATAACCAGCATAAATACCAGATGATTTCATGTAATTAATATAATCTTTTTTATTACCCATAACATATGTATAATGTGGTGAGTATCTAACTTTACACATTATATGTTTTATTTTATCATTACGACAACAATAACACTTGATATATTTTTCGTTATCACATAATACCTTTTGAGAATCTATGCTAAAAACCAATTTACAATAAATATCATCTAATAATAATTTTTTTAAAACCATTCTTTATACTTTTTGTGTTATATATTTATTTATTTCTTTCTTAATTTATTTTATTACCTGTTTAATAAAGTTAGAAAATTTAGAAAAAACTTTTAATTGATCATAACATTTTAATTTAGTTTTATTATTTTGAATCACATAAAACATCTTAAAATCTTCAATTGATGATATTTCTCTCTTTATTTCAATTGGTTGTTCATTAAATTCTTCTTTTAATGTTACACCTTTATCAAAATAAGGTTGCATTAATGCACCAACTACTGTGTCTGTCTTCTTTTTTGCCCAATTTTTTAAATTAGTCTCTCTATTAACATTACTACTATCCTCACTTATTTTTTCAAGGAAAAAATCATATGCTTTTTTATTTGAATCTGCTAAATCTTCTGGAAAAGTTACTACTGGGAAAAGAGCATCTGGTTTATAAGTATCTTGACAATATTTTATAAATTCGTTTGTTATTTTAAGTGGATTTGTTGTCCTGGATTTACTTATATATTCATCTATTTTTGTTATATTTCCTTTCATTGAACCTGTAGTATCTCCTTTTGGATTGGGTTTAGATGGACGTTTAACACCTTTTAAAAACTCATCAACTATAGATTTTTCACCTTCACTATTTATTGTATAATCTTTACGATATTGAACTATATCATCTTCAATAACATCTGGTAAAATTCCAGACACTTCACTACATTTTTTCAATATACCTGATATATTTTGATTAATATACCAAGATTCCATAGCTAATGTTATAAAAGTTTTCATAAATTCACGAGTGTTAGATACTGCTTCAGGATCTATTGTATTTTGTGCTTCAACATCTACAACTTTTTTTAAATCTATTGCCCATTCTTTTATCAAGTCTTCTTTAATTACCTTTTTTTTAATCAAATATTTAATAAAATCAACTTTACCTTTGTTATATTTTTTATGTGCTTCCGTCACAAATGTTTTCCACGCAGATGACTTATAAGCATTTGTTGGCTTAGGAGGTATTACATTAAAAACATTTCTAATAGCATTCTTCTTATATCGCTCATTATTATAACCAAGAAATAAAGATACCCATGAATTTACACCACTAACATTGAGTTTTGAAGTTGATTTAATAGCAGTAGCCCAATCTTTTATTGGGATTTCTCCTTTACTATAAAAGCTATCTTTACGATATGCTTTTTTATCAATATTTCTATTAAAATATCTGACCCAGTTATTAAAGAATGAAGAACTACTTAATGCTGAATCTTGTACCTCAAGGTCTAAAGAATTCCAAAAATCAGCAAATTTAGTAGCATTAGGACTGTTTATTATATTATTTAATGTTTTTTGTTTTTTAGTTTCTCCACCATCACCAAGCGAAATTATACTAGATAATTCAAATATACTTGTTAATAATTCAATAAATAAATCATATTTGTACTCACCCTTAAGTAATTTCGTTTCTATTCCTTCTTTATCTTTACAATATAATATAGTTTCGTGTATAATATTATAAGCAAGTTTCATATTATCTTCTTCAGATTCAATACCAGCTGCATAAAATGACGCCTTTTTTGTTCTAATATAACTCTTCCATATTTCTTTATCTTGATTTTTTTCAATTGATTCTAATTGATCCATAACTACTTTCCCTTCATAAGCTGGATACATTATTTGACAATAATCATTATCATTTTTTCTAGGGTTTCCGCCACCACCAACTTTTAGGTCTTCAATATACTTTTCAAAATCATTTCTTTTATTTAATGAAAATTTTTTGGATAAAGCTTCTTGTCCATATTTTTCTATTAATTCTTTCCACGCATTTATATTTTCTTTGGTTAAAGACTTACTTGAAATCCCCCCCTTATACTTTGGAAATTTTTTAACATACGGATGTTTCATTATTTCTATATTAATTAATGGTCTTACTGGAATATTAGTACCTGTAATATTTTGTGCTACTTTTGGAAAATTGGCTTTTAATACCTTTATTAAAGAACTTGCATAATTTGTAATTCTCTCCTCACGTAAACTACTCTTCTCTAAAAGAGTAACCAATTTGTTATATCCTACTATTACACCATTAGCATTCAAAAAACCTAACCATAACGGTTGAACTAATCCAGCACACAACATAGCAAATTCCCAAGAAACTTTTTTTTCCTGTATTTTTAGTGGATCACTTTTGTATTCTTTTATAGAATTTAAAGTAGTTGTATTAATTTTTTTATTATTGTAAATATAAGATTCTAATAAATTTTCAGCACCTGGTGTATCATCTATTACAAGAGGAGTTTTCCATGTTGTTCCGTTTCGATTATCTTCAAAATTAAATATAAAATCATAAACAATCTTTGCACGAGAACTAACTGGATTATTTACAGTTGGTTTAACCCTTTTAGGATAAATACTTTTCTTTAATTCTTCATTATAATTACCACTTACTCTTTGGTCTTCTATTTTATTAACTAATTCGCTAAAAAAATTTAAATTTTTAGGCATTTTTGTAAAATATTCGAATTTAGTGTTGCCAACTTTATCCCCTAGCTCATATGAATTGATTTTTTTCACATAACTAGGTATTTTATCTCCACGAAGTTCAAGAGCCTCATAACTTGTTAATTTATTAGCTAATATACCATTACCAATATCTGTGTTATCCGAAGCCACTTTTACATCATAATGGAATACCGATTGATCTATTTTATTATAATCTTCATAACATTCACTATATCCTAAAGCCAAACCATATAATTCATAAATACGAACTTCAACTGATTTAAATGTTTTATATTTAGTAGTTATGTTATTTACAGTAGCTTGTAATAAACCATCTGCTTGTTTAGAACCAAATAATGTAAATGATTTTCCAACACCACTATATCCATATGTAACTAAATATGTTCCGATTCGTTTATTAATAAGTTTATCCAATAACATATATTGTGAAATCGTCTTATTATCATTAAATTCAGGTCTAAAAAATATTTCACTAAATTTAACTTCACCTGTTTCGCTTAATAATCTCTCCTCATTTTGTTCAGATAAACCTGTTGTACATTTAACTCCTTTATTCTCTTCATCATATAATCTAATTTTTATTCTACCAGGATTATTTTTTGCATCTTTTTCAGACCATTGGATAAAATCAGTAGGTTGTATTAATTTGCAAAAAACAAATGGTAATTTTTTTACTAATGCTACATCTTTTTCATTTACTGGAATTGTATCTTCTATGTTCTTTGGCATATTTTTCCATTTGTTCATATAATCACTTGTATTTTCACCACTTTTAGATATTGTGTAACAAGTTTGTTTAGCAACATCAAAATCTTGAACCAATGTTTTACCCTTTTTTTTTTGAAAACGACCAATATCATTTATTCTAGCATAAATAGAAACAGGTCTTCTAGTTAAAACTAAATAATCATCTAATATGTCTCTAATTACAAAAAATTTTAAAAAATCTTTTTGTAGTTCAGTTCCTCCTTCACGTACAATTATAATTGAATCAGTTGCTTGAACATTTTTATTACCTTTTATTTGAGAAAAAAGTTTTTGATAACGTACTATCATAAGATAATGTTCTTTATATAATTCTTTTAATAACTCAATTAATTCTTTTATTTTATTATTATCCATATGAACCATTCTGGATTTTAATTCTTTTATTTGGGGTTCCCCTTCCCATCTCAATTTTATCATATATTCGGGCTTATCAAAAAATATTAATGTTTTTAACCCTTCTAATTCTTTTGCTTTTATGTTCTCAAATAGAGTATCTATATCAATGTGTTTTTTGGCCAATGTTTTATTAGATTCTTGTATTTCAATAATTTGGACAAATAGACTTTGAAAATCATTAAATATTTCATCATTAATATCAACCAATCCGAATATTTTCCATAAGTCTAATATATTTCTCATTATACTTTCATAATTTGCCAATTCACCTATACTAAAATTATAAGTGGTTGTATCACTACTGCTTGTATCTTTTTTATCTAATTCATAGTAATGGATATTCTCAGCGTAAAATTCAATATATTCATTAATATTAACAAGTGTTTCTCTATATTTTTTTAATAATGATATTTTACCTTGCCAATCTCCATGAAGTTTATTTCGCTCAGAGTTTTTTTGTTCGTCTTGTTTTTGTTTTGCAATACGTTCTTTCAATGATAATCCTCCTCCTGATTGATTTAAAATATTTATTAAATTATCTACTATTTTATTAATTTTTTTTTTATATTTGGATCTTTTTAGATTTAATTTTTTTATACCACCACCTTTTGTAAATACAACTTGATTATATAATTCATCCGCTGGTTTTTTATTACCACCACCTTGTTTTTTAGCAAGAGATTTTGTTATAGTATCTTCGTCTAGAAGTGGCTTACCTGTGTCTGATATCATAGATACAGTATTTTTAAAATTATCAGATATGGTAAATAATTTATCGATTATCTGCTCTTTTAATTGTACATTACCTCTTTCAACTTTTTTCATTTCTGTTTGTAATTTTTCGTTACTAAATTTTTTAATATCGCTTGATTTATGTTTCAATAAACCGTCTATATCTACGATATTATCTGATAATTCCAGAGATTCCAACGTTTCATTATCTTCTTCTTCTAATCTTTTACGTTCTTCTTTTTCTAATCTTTTACG
>CEUD01079818.1_pt1 | contig 37717 bp, 32 predicted proteins | sample 356481 | NCBI WGS metagenome assembly CEUD01 (sample SAMEA2623314, study PRJEB7988) | marine metagenome | isolation source: saline water (ENVO:00002010), including | reverse complement strand
CTCAAGCAAGTCTCAGCCTATTGCTCGATCAGCCGCGCGCGCTCGTCGCTGACTTCTCGCCAGTCTTAGCTGCCAATGGCACACCACACTGGTGGTTAGACAATCAAGGTCTGGTCTCTGATGGGAATTTTGATGCCGCTGAATCTTCCGATCCAGATGGTAATGGTCTGACCGCTGCTCAGGAGTTCGTCGCTGGACTGCCAGTCGGTGGACAGTTGAAAGTAGGCATGGACATTCCAAGCGTCGCTTCGCCGACCATCAACATCACTTGGGGCAGTCAACTCGGCCGTCGTTATACCGTGAAGTCCGCTCCGGATTTGAGCACAACCTTTACTGCGATCGATGACGCTGTCGAAGGAGATGGCAACTTAATGGAAATTTCTGTCGCCGGTCCTGGCGCTGGTAATGATCAAGCCTTCTTCACGGTCGAAGTGGAGGCCTCTCCAGTGGCAACGAGTGCAGATGCCGACGCCGCGATATCTTCTCCGGGCACCGCGCAGTTCAACTTCGCCCGGGCGATGGCACACATACCGGCGGGCTCATTCATTATGGGCGAGGATAGCGCTGGTATCGCCGACGTTCGTCCAGAGCATACTGTGCACCTCGATGCCTTCTATATGGATAAATTTGAGGTGTCCCGAGGTGAGTGGATCGCTGTCGCTACTTGGGCCAATGCCAATGGATACGACTTGCCGACCGTTTTGCATGTTTACGACTTCGTGCCCTCCGATGACCACCCGGCTGTGCCGATCACCTGGTATGAAGCAGTGAAATGGTGTAATGCGCGCAGTGAAATGGAAGGTCTCGTGCCATGATTCGTTATTTATACAGTATATCTACGGCTTGCCGCAATTGCCCGAGCATTGTGAGTGGCATGCTTTGCCGGATGTAATCGAAGGCAGCCTGCAATTACGATTCACCGCGAAAGGGCGACCGCTCGCCTCGGGTGACGCTATCATCTTGCCATGGGAGCGAAATGGTGTGCAAGTGAGCATCGTATGGAAAAACGGCACGAATGTTCGGCAGTTTTTCCCACCCTCCAAAGGCGGCATTCGTGTCGAATTGGATCAATTGCAGGCCGGCTCCGGTTCCTTTTTACGCACTGCAAAACGCTATATTGGGCTAGGGGTGCATCATATACTCATCGGCACAGATCACATTTTCTTTGTCTTCGGACTGCTCCTACTCGTATCCAGTCCTCGTAAATTGCTCTGGACGGTGACTTCTTTCACGCTCGCGCACAGTATCACATTAGGCCTGTCGATTTTTGAAATCCTCCGCTTTCCGTCATCGGTGGTAGAGACGCTGATCGCCCTCAGCATTGTGTTACTGGCCAAGGAGATCCTCATGGCGCAACGCGGCGAGCACGGACTCGCTTGGAAATACCCTTGGGCCATTGCCTTCATCTTCGGACTGGTGCATGGGCTCGGATTCGCCGGGGCTCTATCACTCTGCGAGTAGGCAGTGTGGGGCGCCTTTTCGGTTGCGCAGTCGTAGGTCTGTGAATCACAACGGACAACGACAGCCCGTGCAGTCAAGTCTTTCTGACTAGCTCAACTTTTTTTACTATTTTCTTTTTCGAAAGTGACGACTGGGATTTCTTCGCCTTGGGATTCGACAGCGGTGGTGAAGCCCAATTCACCGGAGAGGCTCCTGAGTGCTTCGTGAGCCAGCGCGCGTTCTTCTTCGGCACTTGGGACCTCTAGTGAGGGCATGCTATCCTGTGCCACACGTGCGCGACCAGCAGCTTTGGCCCGTGCGTCTTCGACCATGTGCTCCAGGCGGTTCATGGTCTCGCTGGCGCCTCCGATGTCGGCGGTCATACTGCTGGCCATTTCTGATAGGTCGGCTGTGGCTTCCTTCACTTTCAGTTCATTGATCTTGGCTTGCAAAGATTCTATCTTCTTTTGCGCTTCTTTGACGCTGGCCTCGCGGTTGCGCGACATTTCCTGATAGGTTTTTTCGGCGGCTTCTAATTGGTCGCGATTAGTGGTGAGTTCGTTGCGCACTTCGCTGAGCTTGAGTGCTTGGCGACCAGCGAGTTCTTGATTACCGGCAGTAACGTTGGCTTTGATCTTGGTGAGCAGCTGCGCTTCTTGTTGCTCCTGGCTATTCACTTGAGTGATCAGTTTCTCAACCATCGCGGCATGCGCAGCCAATCCTTGATTGTAGCGTTGGATCTGCTTTCGCAGATTCTCTTTTTCCGCTCCGAGGAGTGCCTCAGGGTTGGTTTTTTCTAATTCAGTGACGGCTGAGCCAAATAGACTTTTGAAGAAATGGAGTACGCGCTTAATCATAGCTCAGTAAGATATCTGATCGCGAGCGATTTGCCTATTATAAACTTAAACCGATTTTCTCATTCCTGAGACCTCGATTCATGGGACTTACTTCTTGGGCAGTATGACTCGGCGGCGGGGGATCACACGACGGCGGCTTTCTCCGCTGTTATTATTAGATGTGCTGGCATTTCTGATCGTTGGGGGCAGTGTGGGGGGCGTGGCTTTGGTATTTGGCTGGCTGACGGAGGAGACCACGGGGAGTGGGGCGTCGCTGACGCTCATGAGCGTCAAGCGCTCGGAGCGGCCGTTCATATTGACGGTGAGTGTGCGTGAGTCAGCGTCGTAGCCTCGCACGCTGATGCCACCGTCGGCTTGGTTTTCTTGAATCCAATAGCCCTTTTGCTCGCTTTTATTGAAGACACTAAACTGGTAATGCTGGTTCAGTTTGACCACGCCGCGAAATTCAATTTCCCGGCTGATCGGGCCGTTGGCCTGCACTACAGGCTTGGGCGGTTCTGGCTTTTTCTCGCCGTATCCAGGTGGGAGAAAGGGGTTGCTACTTTCTAATGACTCCGCGTGGCTGCTTATGGCCAGCGTGAGTGCGAGGCTGAGCGTGAGTAGCCCACGGCCTGTCACTTGCTGTATGAAATTTGTGTGGAGCGGATTCATCGTCTAGCGGCGTAGTGAGCGGGGTTTAGTGCTGTTTGTGCTGGGCTCTGTGTCGTCTGCCTGGTCTTCTTCGAACTTACTGCCTTTTAGGTAGATGTCAGACGTGGTGCTGGTCTCGATATATTGTTTAATGACTTCGGTTTCGGAGGCTTTATCGATGTAGTCTCGTGATAGATGTTCGGCCTGATCTGGATTTTTAAGTACAGTAGGGCGAATGAAAATAATGATTTCTGTTCGGCTGTAGTCTTCGGTGTTACCTCCGAAGATATCACGAATGCCAGGGAGACGACCGACAATCGGAAAGTAACTGTTAGTGTCGCCACCAGAATTCTCTTGGAGTCCGCCTAATACGATGATTTGACCATCTTTCACACTTACGGTAGAAGTGGCTTCACGCACGCCGATGACGGGTTGTTCATTTTCGTCTATAAATACTTTATCGACGATGTTTTCGACCTTTTGCTCGATGACCATTTGTACGGTGCCATCGGCTCCGATGAGTGGTGTGACTGTCAATTGTATACCAATGTCGCGATATTCAACTGAGCTGCTACTGGTACCGCTACTATTATTGTAATTGGTTGAAGAGGTGATGATTGGCTGGGAACGACTGACATTGATAATGCCTTCTTCGTTGTGGCTGACGACGATACGTGGAGCGGAGAGTACACGTGTGTCGCTATCGTTGTTGGTGGGGGAAATAGAGGAACTGAGCAGAAAATCGCTCGACGAGTTACTGAGCGGTATCGTTCCTCCCACGCTAGATGTTGCTGAGTTGCCCGGACCATTTATAGAAATTCCGCCAGCTGTTCCGATCAACAGGTCTTCAATTGACTTACTGGCACCATTGTAAGTCATGCTTATGCTACTTAATCCGCTGGTTTGTTTTTCGCTTAGGCTGACTTGGGTGATCACTGCTTCGATCAGCACTTGTGGTAATGGAATATCGATTTTCTCAATCAGCTCGCGGAGTGTTTTGAGGTCTTGTTGCGTGCCGTAGGCGACGATCGAGTTGGTGCGCTCGTCGGCGGAGAGGCCGACAAAATTAGAGAATTGGAGCGAGCTGTTGGCTTCGGTGCCGCCGCTACCGGCTACGGTAGGTGTGGGGACGGCTGGAGCGTTGTTGTTATTCCCATTGTTTTCGTTGCGCTGGCCGTTGCTACGTTCGTTCTCACGGGCGACTTTGGCGTCTTCTTCGCGGCCTTCTTCTTGTCCGGAAATAATGTCTTCGATGATGGGGACCACCTCTTCGGCTTTGGCTTGGCGGAGTTGGAAGACTTCGCTGCCGGTGAGTGGGGCGGCATCGACATCGACACTCTCGATCACGTCTAAGATGATTTGTAGGTTCCCTGGGTGCGTGATGAGGATGAGCTGATTGGTGCGCTCATCGGCGGTCACGCTGGTATTGCCTTCTAGATAGCTATTGAGCGGGCCTTGGATGAGGTTCTCCAGGCGGTCTTGCATCTCGGAGGCTTGCACGTAGTCGAGCTTGATAAATTTCACTTGCTCGCGAATGCTCTGGGGCTGATCGGCTTCGTTGAGGATGGACTCGATGCGTTGCAGGTTGACCAGGGCATCGGAGATGAGCAGTGCGTTGGACTTAGGAAAGGGGAGAAAACTGGAATTTTGAGAAATCAGGTTTTGCACGAGTGGTACGGCCCCTTCAGTGGCGTTGAGATACTCAAGTTTAAAGAGTTTGGCGTAGATTTGTTGGCTGGGGTCGAGCTCTAGTGTGCTGCCTGCAAGCATTTGTGGCACGTGTGTGTTTACGTTGGTGGCAGGCACGGCCTTCATAAAACGGCCGCCCATGTCGGTGAGCATGATACCGTTGAGAGAGAGCAAGCTTTCGATCGCGAGCACGGCTTCGCGTTTGCTTAGGGCGCCGCGGGAGTTGAAGGTGAATTTGAGTGCGGGCAGGTCCTGACGGCGCAAAATGATCTTATCGGTCATTTGCTCCAGCAGGGTGAGCACTTGCTCGGCGCTGTCTTCGACGAGTATTAGCTCGCCGATCATGGCTTCGGGCTCTTTGAGCGCGGGCTCGGCGGGTATGGAGGGAACCACGAGTTCGGCGGTGCTGTTACGGCTTGAGGACGCGGGGGTGTCTGTTTCTTGCGCGTCGGAAAAAGAGGCAAGCGCGATGAAGGCGCTGAGGCTTAGGATGGAGAAGCGGATCATTGCAGGTTGGAGTCTTTTAGATCGAAAGAGTTGATTTCATAGCGCACATCGAGTTGCTCGGGGTTACGCTGGTTTTTCTGAATGCGGACATTCTGTAGATTGATGTAGGGGGTCTCTTGCTTGATTAGGTCGTTGAGCCGGATTAGTTGTGCAATGGAAATGCTTTTGAGGCGCACACGCAGGTTGTGATCGTTGAAAATTTCGCCTTCACGGGTGCGGACTGAGTCGATGTCGGCCTGGCCCGAGAGGCCAATTTGGCGTGTAAGACTATCGACGCGCCCAGAGAGTTGTGCAGCATCGTAGGTTTTTGAGGGGTCGACACGTTCCAGTGCGGTCGCAAGGCCCTCGGCAAAGAAGTCGCTGCGATCGAGCCATTCCTGTTGGGTGGTGAGCTCGATGGTGGAGAGTTTACGCTGGGCATTCCAATCGGACATGCGGCCGAGCCAGTTGTTGCTCCAGATGAAGAGGATGACTAAAATAAAACTAAGCGAGAGTAGTTTCTCGCGCAGGCTCATGCGCTTATAAAAGCGTCGGGTGCTGTGCTTGAGTGTGCTCATTTCTGGTCACCTTTCGGTTGCATGGCTGGCAGCGTGGTTTTAGGGAGCGGGATCGTCTTGGCACTGATTCGTTGGGGTTGGGTAACACTTGGTGCATGGCTGACGCTACTTGTGGGCAGCGGCGGAGTGGGAGCTATGCGAGCCTCTGGTTCGGGCTCTGGTTGGAACTCGCGATGCGTGTAGTCCAGGGAAACGGAGAAGGTGACTTTGGTTTGTCCTGCGCGTTTGAGCGATTTGGGGGGGTCGACCAATTCGAAGGTGCCAGACTTGCGCAGTGCGTCGGTATAGGCGTTGAGCTCATTAATGGTGTTAGCCTTGCCTTCGATTGTGATGCGGTTGTTACCTTCAATAATCGTTTCGTCGTATTCGATCCCTGTGGTGCCGAGGGCGGTGCGGATATTATTGGCGGCTCGCAGGATGGCGATGGGACGCAGCTCGTTTTGTGCGACCTGCTCCAGCTTGTTCATGAGGCTTTGGGTGTCTTCGACCCGGCGCACACTGCTGGCTTGGCGGTCAATTTTTGCCTGGCGGGTGCCGAGCCAAAATTGTCCTGCAAACAAGAGGCCCTCAAGTAAGATGAGAAAGAGTGCAAAGAGCGCGGCGTAGCCTAAGATGCGGGTGATGAGTGCGGTGGTGCGACGGGCGCTGCGTTCTTGCGTCTTGTAATCGGCCGGGCGAATGTCGGCTTGCCAGAGCACGTGCTCGTCGGGTGTGAGTGGAGACCAGTGACCGTTGCTGGGGGCGTTCCCGATCGTTTCAAATTGAAAAGTGGGCTGGCCGTTTTCAGAGATCTCGACGGGCAAAGCGCGTAGCTGAATGGTTTGGCTGTCGGAGGAGTCGGGGGGAGACGTGACCGGTGTCGCATCGCCCGGGGACAGGCTTGGGGGCAGGCTGCGGATCTGCTCGGGCATGGATTCGCCGCTGGGCCAGTGGAAGGTAGTGTCGTAGGACTCGCCTTGGAGTCGGACTTGGGTGTCGCTATTAAAACGAGCGCCGTAGAGTGTGGCGAAGTCGGGCAGCACCCAGGTGTAGTTTTCGAGTTCGCTGTAGCCAGCGCGCTTGAGTCGTTCGTTAACCGCGGCGTAGATTAATAGGCTTTGACCGTCGGGAGCAGTTAAAAAGCCCCAGCGTAATTGTTCCAGCGGGAAGGGGGCGATGGCCTCCATGCTGAGCTCTGCAAAGTCGGCGAGCTCATTGGCTGCGAGTGCCGGGGGCACTTCGACCGTTTCGACGAAGAAATACTCCGCAGGCAGCAAGAGTACGTCTGGCTGTGAAGTGGGCTCGTTTTCGGGGGCTATGTTGGTCGGGTTGCTCACGGCTGGTGTGTTCGGGCTCAAAATGAACCGCTTTCTTCCTCGATGTCTAGTGCCGAATAGCGCGCGGGTGGACTAGTTGGGCGTCCTTGGCTATATTCGGATACTTGCAAAATAGTGAATGGGTATGCGATGGCGTCCTGTTCGCTGGTGGCGCCGGTCTTGGGCGCGTCGGAGGAATCGCTGCCGGGGGCGTTCCCACTGGTGCTGCCTGCGTCGCCTTCTTCTGTGCTGAAATTGGGTTCAACCAGAGCGCTTACGCTGAAGGGAACTTGCCCTCGCCAAAGGTTAACAGTGACGCGTAGTAGGCTGACTTCGACACCGCTGTACTCGCTGTTCGCGGAGTCGGGCACTTGTTGTAGGTAGGGCAAGTCATCGAGACCATCGAAGAGATGATCTTCATCGTAGCCGTCTTGAAGGGCCAGCAGTTCCATTACGGATTGGGGGCTGCTGTTGAGATTGGTGGCTCCTGTGTGTAGCACGGATACCATATTGTCGAGTTGGGCAAAGAGTTCATTGGGCTGCCCGTCTTCGTCGAAAAATTCATCTTCCCAGATTTCGATCAATCGTAATTCTTCCAGGCTTTGTAAGGGGGCGTTGGCTGCGCGGTAGGGAGGATCGCGTCGTAAGTAGTCTTCCGACTCTGCCCCGTTGAGTCGGCGGCCATCGTTTTCGTCGATCCAGTCGAGCAGCATGCTGCTCAGTTCACGGGCGGTGCCGAAATCAAAGTCGAAGCTCTCTTCCAGCATGCGATTGAGCATTTCTTCACTCATGGTGTTGATCGGGAGCTTGCCGCTTTCGTCTTGGATCTGGATGTCGACTTGCCAGCCATTGGGCACAGTGATGCCTGCATACTCGATCGGATCGGCCCAGCCTTGTTCAGGGGCGAAGAGCTTGCCGTCGTCGATGAGGGCGACTTCCTGAATGGAGGCTAGCGCGACTTCCAACATACTGTAGCTGAAGGAGCGTACGTCGGCTGGCTCGTTGAAAATAGCGCGATATTCGAGGTCTTCGATCGCTTCGTCGATGAAGCGGGTGATGATGAAGGAGAGCAGTAGTGTGATCGCGAGCACGGCGACCAGCACGCTGCCGCGCTGGTGGTCCGAAGTGTGAATTTTGGACTTGGAGGCAGATGGCAAGGGCGTGCGGCCATGGCGGGCCACCCGACTGCGGTCTTCATAAGTGAAGCCCTTACGCTGATGCTTGGTTAAATCCATTTTAAAAAAGTAATACACTCCTTGAAGGGACGGGTATCGTGATGCTGCGCTCTTTTGTTTCACCTTCGTAATCGAAAGTAAGTTTTAGGAAGCGTGGGAGGATGAATTGTTCCTCGCCATCGCCTTCTTGAGGCTCGGTTTCGGTCTCCCATTTTTCGAAGCTCTCGTCCCAGTAGACGTATTCGACCTTGGTAATTAGATCGCTGAGCGGTGTGCGGCGCAGGTCGCTGATGTCTTCGGAATCTTCTTGCAGTGGGGTATACCAGAGCAAGCTGAGGCCTTCGTTGTCTTTGAAATAAAGGTAGACCTCTATGCCCACGATGGGTGCGTTGTCGGTTTGGACGAGTAGGGGAGGTGCGTCTTTGAGTCGGAAGTGTAAGAGAGGATCTTGATATTCGGCAAAGCCAGGAGGCTGGGCCCAGTCGATGGGATCTTCGGCGACACTGATCAGCCCGCCGCCTGTGTCTGCAGTGCTCTCTGTGTCTTCGTCTTGTTCGTCGCCGTTGCGCTCGTCTTGATTATTGGGCGTGGTGACCTCTGGCGTGGTGTTCTGAACTTGTTCGTCACGATTGCCATTTTCAGTCGTGCTGGAGTTGTCACCGGATTCGTTTGATTCGTTGTTGATTGCGATTTCTGTTCCGGCGGAGGACAGGCTCGCTTGTAGGAATTCGGCGACTCCATCGACATGATCTTCAAAAAAATGGCGGTCTTGGCGCTCCATCCACACGTCGGTGACGGAAACCATTAAGGTCGCTGCTGCGGCCAATAGGGCGCCGGCGATGGTGACCGCGAGGATTACTTCGAGCAGCGTGAAGGCAGAGGTGCTGGCGCGGAGCTTGGTGTGTTCGGGCAAGCGGTGGGTGGACTGTGGCGACAGTGAGTGCATCAGAAATTGAATCCTCCACGACTGTCCTCGAGTGCTTCGCGTTTGTCTTGTAGTAAGTCGGAGCGCTCGTCGCTTTCCGACCAAGTGGGGCGCAGCAAATAGAGCATTTCGCTGTAGTCGCTGGGCAGGCCTTCGGGGGGATCGCTAAAGCGAATGTAGAGCTGCACCTGAAATAGATCGACTACGTTGGTGGGAGCGATTTGGGCTTCCCAAGAAGCATCGCCGCAGTGGAAGCTTTCGTAATCGCCGCCGTCTTCGGCGTCATCGAGGCTGGGCTCGAGTAGTAGCTGCATGCGCACGGCGCGAATGTCGGCATTGAACAGATCGTAATTGGCTGCGCTCTCCCGGGCGAGTAGTGCATTCACAAAGGCCGACATCAAGACGGTGCTCGTCATGGCAAAGATGGCGACCGCGATCAGCACTTCGACTAGCGTGAAGGCGGCGTGGCTGTGGCGCAAATGGGACGCGAGGGGCGCGAGTGGCGCGGCTGCGCCGCGAGTGGGCAGTCGGAAATGAGTGGGGCGATGCTCTGGTATTGGAGTTCTGCCTTTGGGCGGTCGCGCCTCTTTGGCGACTCCTGTGCAGCCGCCTAAAAGCGGGAGCCCCACTTTGGGGAGGCTTCGTTTTGCGCTCATGGCTTTCACTTCGGACTCCTGACTAAGCTGGAAAATGGGTCGAAAATGATGCGCTCGGGACTGCCGCTGCCGCTGTCGATTTCGGCAGCGAAGGGGCTGGAGCTGCGGTCGGGGGCGAAACTCACTTCTTTGGTCTCGAGTTGGCTACGGCTGGCCTCGGGAAAGGGGCCCATGCCCTTTGCGGGCGGCACTAAATAAAAGCGGATTTCACCGTCGCCGTTTTTGAATTCGGGACTGAGAGGGAATTGCTCGCCATTGCTGACGATCAAGGAGCCGCTCTCTTTGTCGAAACTGAGGCTGGCCGGAATGCGTTCGCTGGCGGCTTGGAAACGCGCAGAGCGGATGGCTGTGCGCAGCGTTTCCTTGGGGTCGATCTGGTCGTCGAAACTTAGAAAAGTCGTGAAGTTCGCAATAATCACACTCGATGCGAGCGCGATTAAGGCAAAGACCAGAATGATCTCAAGCAGACTGAAGCCTGCTTGTGAGTGGTGCCCCTTGGATATGCGGCGGCTGGTGAGTGAATTACTGGCTGCTCCAGTTTCCAATATCATCCCCGCTCTCTACGCCGTCTACACCGAGTGACCAGATGTCAAAGCTGCGGCTACCGCTGACGTTGCGGCTGCCGGGAAAGCGGTATTGATAAGGCTGGCCCCAGGGGTCGACGGGGGCTTCTTTGATGTAGGGGCCCTTCCAGCGCTGTGCTTTGTCCGCGGGAGCTTTGATTAGCGCACTTAGGCCCTGCTCGGTGGTGGGGAAGTTACCCACATCTAAGCGGTAGCGAGTCAGTGCGAGCTCGGAGTTGCTAGTTACAAATAATCGTGCCGCCTCCTCTTGGTTGTCGCCGAAAATGCCTGTCAACTGGTTGAGCGCCACGCTGGCAAGTAGGGCGACCAATGCGATCGCAATGAGGATTTCGAGCAAGCTGAAGCCGCTGTTTCGGTGGGTGGATTTAAGCAGTCTGGATTGTTTCATTTCTTGGAAATTCGTGCAAAAGTTATCAATGGATCGTCGGATGGGAAGAATTGTTTCACTGCTTTATGTGACACTTAGGTGACTGTAGTGCAACTTTAGTCCAAGCAGCAATGGTGATTCACGCGTGATTCAGGCGTTAAGGCTGCATTCTGGCAGTGTGTGGTAGTTGAGTGCTTGTGCTGTTTTTTTGGGGGGGCTCAGCGAGCAAAAGGCGGACGTGAACGACCAGGAGGCTCGGCGCGAATGCGAGCCACTTCGTCGCGGATATCGGGGCTGAAAAATTCCTCGCCCTTGGATACGGCGTTGATTGCTTGCTCTAGCTCTTCGATGCCTGAAATTTTGTTAATAAAGCCGTCGGCCTTGCCGTTGACTGCAATCTTGACGCTCTGATGAGTCGTTTTACCGGAAAATATGAGTATTTTGATTTTAGGAAACTTGGACTTAAGGCGGTGTAAAATTTCGAGCCCATTGACTTCGGGCAGTTGAATGTCGACGATCACGAGGTCGGGCGCGAGATCGATGCATTTTTCGATGCCCTCACCACCATCGCCTGTCATGCCGAGCAGCTCCAGCTCGGGATAGGTGGTCGCGATAAATGTGGAAAGTAAATCCCGCAAGATTTCCTCGTCTTCGATGATATAAACGGTTTTCATGCGCGCATAAAGTGGATAAGAAGTTGCCATAAACTGTGTTTTGGGCCTGTGTATCTGTCGAGGGTTTTTAGTGAGTATTTTGGTTTGGCTGATCGTTGGTTAACTAAGGAGGTTGACCCCGAAATGCTTTCTATTGATTGTCTTATAAATGGATATTACCTAATTTTTACATTATGTCAGATGCCCCAGTGATCCCTGCACCACGAGCCCTTGATACGGTCGATCGGTTGCGAAAGAATATTGAACGCACCATTCGCGGAAAAACCGAAGCGGTCGATCGCACATTGATCTGTTTATTAGCCGGCGGGCACTTGCTGATCGAGGATTTACCTGGTCTGGGGAAGACGACCTTAGCTTATTGCTTGGCCCGTTCGATTGATTGCTCCTTTTCGCGGATACAGTTTACCAGCGATATGCTGCCCTCAGATATTATCGGGGTCTCTATCTACGATGAAAAGTCGAAAGATTTTCAGTTCAAGCGCGGACCAATCTTTGCCAACATAGTCTTGGCTGATGAAATTAACCGTACGACGCCTAAGACACAATCCAGTTTATTGGAAGTGATGGGACGGGGGAAGCTTTCGGTGGATGGGCAAACTTACACTGTGCCGCCGCCTTTTATGGTGATTGCGACTCAAAACCCAGTCGATTATGAGGGCACCTTTCCGCTGCCCGAGAGTCAGATGGATCGCTTTTTGATGCGGATGGAAATGGGCTATCCGGAATTTGAATACGAACTGGATATTTTGAAAGGTGGGCATTTGCACTATGATCACCTTGAAGCGACGCCAGTGGTCTCGCGCGTTGAAGTAATGGAGCTGCAGGAATATACGCGACGTGTCTACGTGGAAGATACGGTCGCCGAATACATCGTGCGTCTGGCTGCGGCGACGCGTCAGCAGTCTGATTTTCGCTCAGGCGTGAGCCCGCGTGGCACACTTTCGCTTAAGATAGCGGCCCAAGCCTGTGCGCTTTCGCAAGGGCGTGCTTTTGTGCTACCGGAAGATGTGCAGCGTATGTTGCATCCTGTATTTTCGCATCGCTTAGCTCTGCGCAAATCAATGTCGGACCCGATGGAAGAGCGGCGTTCGGTTGAGGCTCTGTTAACGCAATTGGAAACGCGCGTTAAGGAGCCTGTCTAAGTGAGCAGATGACTGATTCGCACATTGAGGTGTCACGCTGGCACGACTGGACCGACCCTGATTTTTTTATGGAGGGGCGTCAGCAGGAGCGTCGCATCCTGCCCTTGTTCATGCGGCAGATTTTGCCTAAGCAATTACAGCGCACCAAGCTGACTTTGACGGGCTGGATGTTAATTGTCGTCGCGCTGGGCATCGGTTCAGCCGCGTATAATACATCTAGCAATATCTTATTTATGACGCTTTCGCTTCTGCTGAGTAGCTTGGTCTTGAGTGGCATTTTAGCGCAGGTCAATTTTCGCAAACTAAACTGGAGCCTAGCGGCGCCCGAGCATCTGCAGGTGGGGGAGGTTGGGATGGCGGAGGTCGCCTTAAAAAACGAAAAACAGCTCTTTCCGTCGATGAGTGTGGTTTTTCGGGTGAGCAGCACGGCTGATCCTGCGGGACAGTCCTTGTATTTGGCACGCTCCATTTCCGCGGGCGCGTCCGCCTCGTTGGAGTGGACCTTTGTGCCCGAAAAGCGAGGTCCGTTTATGGTGCGCTTGCACGGGGTAGAATCGCACTTTCCATTTGGTTTTTTGCTGAAAGGCTTGAGCGCCCTGACGGAGGAGACCATTTGGGTGTGGCCGACACGTGTGGATTATAGTTTCTCGCCAACCGTAGATGGGCGACGGCACCAGACTGGGGTGTCGCGACGTCAGGCAGGTGCGGGCAATGATCTACTCAATGTGCGCAACTACGAGGCCGGCGATCCACCGCGTTTGATCCATTGGAAGGCCACCGCGCGTATGAACCGACTGATGGTTCGACAATTGGCGCAGGAGGGGCAGAGTGGATTTCATGTCCGCGTCGATGTGCCCGATCGCGATTGGAATGCAGAGCAAGTTGAGACATTGTGTTCAACTGCTTGTGCCCTGGCGGAAGACCTCTTTCACGCTGGACGCTTAGAGACGGTCAGTGTGGGCGATGAAGCGGTGGCCGTGCGCGGCTTACGTGAAGTGCATGCATTTTTTGATCAGCTCGCGCGGCTCGAATATGCGCCTCATTTAGTGATGACTGAGGCGGGGGCCGATCAGCAGCGACGTAATTTGATTCGTTTTAGACCGTGCGGGGAGAGCGGGGTATCAATTCATGTCAATGGGGAGCAAGCAGGCGAGGCTTAGCACAGAAGAGCTGCACGAGCTAAAACAACTGATGGGGGCATTGCTTGCGATGCTTTCCTTTTGGTCGTTGTTGTCCTTGGATGTTGGGAGCATGCCGATACTCGTTCTGGGGGGGCTCACCGCAGCGGTCGCGTTTTGTTTCCCGCGTTGGGTGGCTGGCATTCCAGCGGTGGTTTGGCGCTGGGCCGGGCCGGTGATCTTGCTAATGATTGTGGGCGATTTCTTGCTCCACATTCCTGAGTTTATCCCACCTTTGGTGCGGATGGTGGTCCTGTTGCTCATTTATCGCGTGCTGGCGCCGCGGAATCTGCGCGAAGACAAACAAGTGATTTTGCTTTGCCTCTTTTGTGTGGTCATCTCAGGTGTGCTGACGGTTTCTTTGCTGTTCGCCTTGCAGATATTACTGTTTGCGCCACTGGCGATGGCGCTGCTGTTTGTGATTTGTTTGGTCGATCGTGGCAAGGAGGCAGGCCCCCATGTGATCGATTGGACATCCTTTGAATGGTCGCAATTTATACGCCGCGTGTGGCAGGTGCTGGACTTGCGGATCATTGTCTTGTGCTCGGCTATGTTCGCGCTGGTGGTCGCGGTCTCTAGCTTGTTATTTATCCTGACCCCGCGCTTTGATTTCAACCGGGCGCTCCCTTTTCTCGAACTGAGCACGCAGGCGCGGTCTGGCTTTAGCGAAGAAGTGGCGCTCGGTGATGTGAGTGAGATACAGGAAGATAATAGTGTCGCGCTGCGCATTGACGTGCCTGACATTGATGTCGTGAGCGCAGTTCCTTATTGGCGGATGCTGGTGCTGGATAAATATGCCGCAGGACGCTTCCGTATTTCGCATAGCCTACGAGCCAAGCCGTTTCGAACCTTTGCTGAGCGACGAGAATTACAATTGTCCGTCGTGCCGTTTTCGCAACATCAAGGGGATCTGTGGACCTTTTACATGGAAGGTGGGATTAGCCGCTACCTACCGCTACCGGGAGATTTTGTGGCGCTACGCTTCCAGAAGCTTCAGGAGATCGAGTGGGTGCCCGATGTGCGGGTGCTGGGGCTCGATTCCGTCGGGCAAAACGTATTTTCCTATCAGGTCGAGGATTTGCAATTCAATCTGCGAATCCCTGTTGGAGAGGGTGAGCGGGAGGTCTTAGATTCATTGCCCCTAGAGGTCGAAGAGGATGAACTACTCGCCTATCCTTTGACGACGATTGAGCTGGATATGCCCGCTGAATCCAAAGCTGCATTGCACGAGATCAATCGTGGCTTAGTGGGCGAGACGCCGCTGAGTGCGGTGGATTATAGCCGTGCCGTAACGAATTACCTTTGGCAGAATTTTGCTTATTCATTGATGCCTGACGGTGAGCGTCGCACCGGGCAGGACCCCGTCGTTTCTTGGTTGGGCAGCGGCAGTCAGGGGCACTGCGAGTTGTTTGCCGGCTCATTTATCTTGCTGGCGCGCGAGGCGGGCTATGCGGCACGTATGGTCGTCGGCTATGCCGGAGGCTCTTGGAATACTTTGGAAGATTATTTCGTGGTGAGGAATCGTGATGCACACGCATGGGTCGAGATCTACGATGCCGAAAATGAGAGTTGGCTGCGAGTCGATCCCACGCCAGGCCACGGTTCCAGTGATCCAGAAATGCTGGTGCAGGGGAGCATGACCTTTGACTCCGGTTGGTCGGCTTGGGTGGATAGCTTGCGTATTCAATGGTATCGCCGAATCGTGAATTTTGAGCAGCAGGATCAGGTTGAACTGGCGATGACTTTGAAGGATGTCTTGCTCGATTATTACGCCGCTTTGAAGCAGCGGCTGAGTGAGTGGGGCCTCGCGATTAAATCATGGGTGGCGGCTCCATTGGATCTTGGGCGCTTGCAGCCATTGATCGTCCTATTAGCATTGGGAGTTGCAGTGGTGGCGATTTGGCGTGTGCGTTATACACTGCTGGGTTTCATTCATCGTCTGCTACGACGGCCCAAGGCGCTCGATCCTGTACGCCGGCAGGCTGGTCGCTACTTAAGCAAATTAAAAATTGAAGGCATTCAGTCGCCGGTAGTGGCAGAGCTACAAGCGCTGCGCTTTGGCCCAGAGCTAAGTGCGCGGGCCGCGAAGTCAGTATTTTCTAGAGCACGAAAAGCGCTGCGAGGCTGATTTCAGTGCGAGTCTCGCAAGCGGATCTGGTGGCTTTGGTCCTCGTTGATGGTCAGATATAGGTGCCAAGTCTCTTCTGGCAGGGCGTCGGGGATACGTTCGGGCCATTCCACTGCGAAGCACCAAGGCGATTTGAGGAAATCTTCAATCATCAGGGCGTCGAGGTCGGCGCCGGATTCGAGTCGATAGGCGTCCAAGTGAATGAGTTGGCGGCTGCCTTGATAGATCGTGTAGAGGTTGTAGGTCGGGCTGGTGACGGCCTCTTGAATGTCCCAAGCACGAGCCAGCCCGCGAACGAAGGTGGTTTTACCCGCACCCAGATCACCATGCAACGCGAGCACTGCATCGGGCGGGAGTAAGGCGGCCACACGTCCCGCAAGCGCTTCAGTTTCGTTGGCTGTTTGCGAGCGTATGCCACTACGTAGTTGTTCCAATAAATCGATCATTGTTCGGTCAAATGCTCAAAACCTTTAACCCATGGCAAGGCTTCTTTGCTGTCTGCATCGAGATAGCGTGCTTCGCCAGTGAGTGTCTCTAGTCGGCCAATGCGTGTGAGCGGGGTCTCGGGGAAGCGTTGCTGCCAACTTGTTTCAAACTCTGCCGTCATGCAGTTGGCTCGCAGGCAGAGCAAGAGCTCGTAGTCCTCGCCATCGCAAAATGCGTGTTCAATGGCGGAGCGGCCGGTGGCACTTGCGCGGCGATGAGCATCTGGGGATAAGGGCAGTGCAGGCAGTTTGATGTGGGCAGCGCAGTTTGCAGGAATGAGCGCATTTAAGTCTTTGGCAATGCCGTCGGTGATATCCATCATTGCGGTGCATTGGCCAGATTGCGCCAGCCACTGACCTTCGGCAAGCCGTGGTTCGAAGCTGTGGTGCTTATGGTAAATACTGCCACCGAGTGTGCCTGTGACGTAGAGCGTGTCGCCGGCTTGGGCGCCGCTGCGTAAGATCGCTTGGCTGCGCATGTAGCCCGTCTGACTTAGCGAAGCGGTGAACTGCCCCTCTGGTAAGGTGCCGATATCACCTCCGACGATGGGCACCTGGTAGCGCGTGCAGCTCTGGCGTATGCCAAGTATAAACTCCTGTAACCAGTCGACTCGTAGGTTCGGTGCGCAGAGTAAGTTGAGCAAGGCGGGGCCAGGATAGCCTCCCATTGCGGCGATGTCGCTCAAGTTACGCTTGATCAATTTCTCACCTGCCGCGCGGGCCGTCACCGTGTCGTCAAAGTGACGGCCGTAGCTGACGCTATCAGTGGTTAACAGTTGGCGATCGACCTGTGAGGTGTCGATCAGGGCGCAATCATCGCCCATGCCTGTGGGGCTAGGGGGCGAAACATCGCCCAACCACTCGCCGATGGCGTGGATCAATTTTACTTCGCCAAGTGCGTAAATGGAGTCTGCGGGCTGGTCGGTAAACATGGCGCGAGTGTTGCTTGGACGATTAGCTCAATTCAAGTAAGACGGGGCAGTGATCGGAGCCGATCACTTGGTCGAGAATGTCGACTTGGGTGATGCGCTCGCTGAGCGCCTCGGATACGCAGAAGTAATCGATGCGCCACCCGACGTTGCGCTTGCGCGCGCCGGCCCGGTAGGACCACCAGCTGTAGCGCTCAGGAGTGTCAGGATGCACTTGGCGAAAGCTGTCAATAAAGCCTGCTTCCAGGATCGCGTCGAAACGTGCGCGCTCTTCGTCGGTGAAGCCCGCGTTCTTGCGGTTAGTCTTTGGGTTTGCCAAGTCGATCTCTGTGTGGGCGACATTCAGGTCGCCGCAGAATACGACTGGCTTGTTCGCCTCCAAGCCTTTGACGAAGGCGAGAAAGTCGACATCCCATTCTGTAGTGCGGTAGTCGAGTCGGCGCGGGCGTTTATTCTCGTCGTGATTTTGAGAGTTCGGCGTATAGACGGTTACCAAATAGTAATCGTCAAACTCCGCCGTAATGACGCGTCCCTCGTTGTCATGCTTCTCAATGCCGAGCCCATATTGCACCGAGAGTGGTTCGACTTTTGACAGAATTGCGGTGCCGGAGTAGCCCTTCTTAGTGGCGCAGTTCCAATACACGTAGGGGTAGCCTTCGAAGCTAAAGCCGTCGACTAAGTCATCAGAGATCTTAGTTTCCTGTAGGCAGAGCACATCTGGTTGTTCGCTAGCGAGAAAATCAAGAAAACCTTTTTTGAGAACCGCACGCAGACCGTTCACATTCCATGAGAGTAATTTCAAACTTGTCATGGCAGCAGCTTCGAGCTTCGCCACAGGCGGGGCAATCGCTTAGTTGGTAGCTTCGGTAGAATTTCTGAGGAGTGATTTCTATTTTTGTGAGTGAATACATTTTTTGGGTGGGTTCCAGGTTTTATCTGTCATGGCTTTAGCAGTTTGGTTGGAGCCTGCTGTGAGAGTACGATAGGCTTGAACTTATAAGTAGACTCTTTTTATCGGTGTCTGGGGCGTGGAATTTATAATTTAGATCTATAGGTTCAAAGCCCTTCGAATAGGGCTGTTGCAGCTGATCGAGCGCTTCCTCTGTCTTTGTAGCGTGGTTAAGCGTGCAGATTGTGACTGAATGGGATTTTTTTTAAGAGTATTTTGATAACTCTAGGATCATCATGGGCGTTGATTGGACTTTCATTCTCTGTTCGTTCCCACGTCGGAAGGTCCGAGATTGGCTGCTTAGATCACAGGGGTTAAATTCTTGTAGGACTGATATGAGCTCTGATCTGGGGATATTCATCTTAAAGTGTGGCTATATGTAACTTATAAAGATCATAATGAAACGCTATAAGGTGTTTTTTGAGTTCTAATCTCCCGTTGGTTGTAATGCGACTCGATTTCGATGACGCATCGCGGGAAGCTGTAGGAGCTTCACTTGTGAAGACCGCAGTGTTGTCGGCGCGGGCTCGGCGGTCTTCACAAGTGAAGCCCCTACGATCTAACGCAGTCTTCCAGAATAGAGCAAATCTCAGAAGTTTGTTGAGATTGAGAGGAAGGATATAGTCCGTAAGGTGGTTCTTTCACCGAAAAAATGGGTTCGGATCAGAACCCATTCAATCGCGGGGCAAACCCGCTCGCTACGTTGTTGTAGTGACTGGCTTTATGCCAGGATCGATGATTGGTGGACCGACCGGAGTTCTTGGGCGCCAAGATTAGGGAGTGGAGATCAGCTGAATCTCAGGTTTAATGTGAACGTTTGCTAAAGCTGCACGCGACGGCACCGAGAAATATAGATACTGGCAGCTCTAAAGGGAGCGGACTCGTCGCTAGCATCGGGGCGGGCGGCGGAGCCAACCCGCCTACGAAGTGAGCTCTGACTTCTCACTTTCCACTTCCTGCTCCCCAAGGCGCGCGCAGCGCGAGTCAGCGTTCGGTTTCTTCCAGGGGGTTGCTGTTGCGCCGCTCACGCCGCGCCCAATTGCAGCGGCTTCACTTCCGCTTGAATGCGAGGAAGCAAGTCGCGCTCAGCGATCCGCAGGTCGTAGTTCTTCTGGAGGTTGACCCACAGCTCGCAAGAGGTGCTGAAGTAAGTGGCCAATCGCAGGGCGGTCTCGGTCGAGATTGGGCGCTTGCCGTTGACGATCTGATTCATCGTCGGCTGGGAAATGCCGGAATCCTTCGCCACGCGGTAGGGAGTGACACCTGCTGGCTTGATGTATTCTTCCAGTAAGATTTCGCCGGGATGTGGTTCGGGGATGGTTTTTGTGTTCATGATCTATTAATTTAAAATAGTTCCGTCGGCAAATGTGCGCAGGGCTGCGGCATGTTTACTAACATATTAGAATTTTTTAAGGTTGAATAATATAAACATATGTTCACTTTTTCGTGTGAGCTTTAAAGTTATCCTAGTTTTATGGAAAATCTCGAGTTAGGACTTTAGCTTTATGTAGAATTTCTTCTTTCTTTCGTCGTGCAGCTATTACCACAGTCATTGCCTTCAGGCTACGTTCTTTACCGCTCAATAAGAGAGGTGCTTAAGGATTCACGATTATATGCGTATCATCATTTAATTTCAGTTGCTTGGGAGGGGTTGGAGTTAGACTCCGTGTTATGTATTAATAACTTGCCTACGGTTTATATTCATCGAAGTGAGGTGCCGGTTGCTCCTGAATATGCGGCAAGATTACACAAACGCTTTTGGAATCAAGGTTTAGCTACTTTGTTTTTGTTGATAGATCCAAGTGCGCTCCGTGTATATTCTGCTCAAGCTTTTCCTGCTAGCCCAGCTCAGGAGCATGATTTTGAGGCGCACCCTGCATTAATTGAAACAAATTTGGATTTAGCCGCGACGGCATTGTGGTTAGAGAAATTATATATCCAATTAGAGACAGGCGCCTATTATAGGGAACATGCCACTTTCTTTGATAAGTCACAATCAATCGATGAATATCTGTTGGAGAATCTTTCAGCTACACGCGATTTATTGACAGAAGGTAATGCTCAATTGAAAAAGAGCGAAGCACATGCCTTTTTAGGCCGTATACTTTTTACCTGTTATTTGGTTGATCGTGGAATTATTCGATTGTCGGATTACCTCGATTGCGAAGGGGAGAGTTTATTGGAATGGCTTAGCGAGTCTGGTGGTTCGGCTACAAAATTGAAGGAAGAGCTTTACTCAGTTCTATTTCCCAAGCTTCGCAGGCAATTAAACGGCAGTATGTTTGATGATGCTTTAGAGGATGAGCAAAAACGTATTAAGCCGCGGCATATTGAATTATTGAAAGACTTTCTTTCTGGAGCCGGCATGCGTTCTCGTCAGCTAACTTTGGGCTTTTGGGCTTATGAGTTTCAGATGATTCCCGTAGAAACAATTAGTGGCATCTACGAGGACTTCTTGAAGGCGGAAGGCGAAGATGCAAAGCACAAGGCTGGTGCTTATTATACGCCTCGTTTATTAGCAGAAATGACTCTTGATGTAATGTTCGAGGGGCGACCTAAGTCTTTGCTGAATAAAACTTTTTTGGATCCGTCCTGCGGGTCAGGTATTTTCCTTGTCCTTTTATTCAATCGTTTGGCTGCGGAGTGGACTCATGCAAATTCTAGAAAATCAAAGAATTATGTTACAAAAGCAGAAGCGCTAAGGGATATTCTTAGATACAATATTCGTGGTGTAGATATAAATCCAACAGCTTGTCGTATCGCTTGTTTCAGTTTGTATCTGGCATATCTTGATCAATTCGCTCCGCGAGCAATTGAGCATCACAGTAAAGAAACAGGGCGTTTTTTACCAAATTTAATTAGAGCCAAGGGAGTGGGGCAACCGAAGGGTCCTCGTGAACTAATTCCTGTTATTACAGAAGCCGATTTCCTGCAGAATGAGGATTCACTTGGAAGTAGTTTTGATTACATTGTAGGAAATCCACCATGGGCTGAGCGCGGTAATTCCTTAGAGCAGCAGTTCATGCTGGGAACGCCAACGCGAATGGGAGCCCAGGCTACAGCTTGTATGCTTCTGCCAACTAAAGTTCTGTTGAATCAAACTAGTGCGTTTCAAGGACGCTGGCTGGAACAAGTATCAATCGAGAAAATCGTTCAATTAGCAGACTATCGACGTATCCTGTTCGCTGAAGCAAAATGTCCATGTCTGATTGCACGTTTTAAGAAGGCGGATGCTAAGCTTCAAGATAGTTGGATCGAATATTTGACGCCTAAAGTTAGAGGAATCGAAGTCAGGAATGGTAGTGTGCCAGTCTGTGCTGAAGATAGGAAATGGTTATCCGAAAATGAATTGAGATCAGCAATTTCTAAAGGACATGCATCGCAATTGTGGAAATCGCTTTTCTGGGGAACTGATCGAGATCGAAAACTCTTAAGTTGTTTGTGTGGATTCCCTCGCCTTGGGGATTTGGCAGGAACACCAAAACAAGTTAATGCAGGCAAAAAAAAATGGGTGAAGGGGCAGGGGTTTCAGCCACTCAAAATTGGAGAATGTAGTGAGAAATATCGAAAGTTGCGATGGTCACTTCAGGATACTTTTGTTCCTGCGAGAAAAATCACTGATTCTCCATTTATTTTTGAGAGTCAATTGCCTGAACTTGGCACGTATTTAGAGGAACATTCATACCGATTGGATTGCTTGCACCGTGAGCGTGACGAGACAATTTATCAGCCACCACTGATTTTATTCAGCCAAGGTTTCACGCGCTTTGCCTACTTCGATTACCCCGTTCGTTTTCAGGATTCTCTTCAATCAATTGCAGGTCGTCCGGGTGATGAGGATGAGCTATTATTCTTAGCGGCATATTTGAAGTCGAAATTGGCTTATTATTTTATTTTTCATACGACTTCGAATATTGGAGCAGAGCGTCCTAAAGCTCATCTCAAAGAAGTATTGGATTTGCCATTCTTTCTACCCGATGGTGAATTCGCATCTCCTGAATCTCGTAAGTTGATTAAGGAAGTCTCGACTCAGATGCGGGCATTAAAGGGGAGATTGATGACCAAATGGGAGAAGTTAGCTCCGAGTGTTGATGATGAGTTTGAGCTTTCAGATGAAACGGAAGCAGATTGGGAAGCGTTTGCAGAAAGAGAAACTAAGAAGTTGATGGAGCAATTCGTCGATCCTCTGATTTACCAGTATTTTGGACTGATCCAGGCAGAAATAGATTTGGTTGAAGACACCCACGATGTGATTCGTCCGAGTATTACACCAAGTAAAGTCGATGATCGAAGTGGCACTCGGCAGTTGTTGTCAGAAGAGAGCTTTAAGGAATATGCGCAGACGCTAGTTGCGACTTTGCAAAGTTGGATACCCGAAAGTGTCTCTGTGAAAATCAATGCGATCTGTCGAGTGCATCCGACTTTTGAATTATCCTGCGTGGAACTCTATCAAAGCTCAGAGTCGAAAGATCTTAGTCTGGGGCCTCTAGCGGACTCTGAACTAGCAGCATATCTGAGATTGGAGGCAAGTTCTAGTGAAGATAATGGAAGCATGCGCTTGATTCGTTCAGTTCGTTATTTTGAAGGTGATCGGATTAGAATATATAAACCAGCTCGGCTTGGTTTTTGGATGAAGTCTTCGGCTCTCAATGATGCGTCAGCATTGCACGCTGAGATTATGAAATCTTCGGCGCTTAATGATGGTGCATCCTTCCATTCTGAAACCGTGGAATTGCGGAGGGGGGAGGAATGATCGATAATTCATGGCGATCACTATTTCCAGAGCCAGAAATTAAGGTTGCTCTTAGGATCCTATATGCTGAATGCGTCAATCTGTCGAAAAAGAGCCCGACTGAGCGGGAAGATGATGTGACTGATCGACTCGTAGCGAAGATCCAGAGGAATTCTGTCTATCGCGCCTCAAATTTGGATCTTAAGCCGCAGGATTCGATATATGATCGCAGTGGTGCAAAGGTCGGCAGATTAGGCATTATTGATATGAGCTTCTACTTGTTGAATACGCCTAAGCCAGTTCCGTATTTTGCTGTTGAGGCAAAGCGATTACGATTTCAATTACCAAGTGGCAAGATGGATACAGGAAACAGTGAATATGTTTCGGGCGATCAGGGGATGCGTTGCTTTACGGACATGCGCTACTCCGTAGGCTTGCAGGCTGGCGCAATGCTTGGCTATGTCTATGACGGGAATCTGAGTGCTTCTAAGTCAGGTATATCAGCCTTAATTGTTAAACACGCGACAAGTTTGAAGCTGAAGACTCCAAGCGCGCTCCAGCCATCCGGGATGGCTGGCGGTGGAGCTGATGAAACAATGCACCTTATTGATGGTTCATTATTTCGTATGTTCCATATGTTTGTTGCCGTCTAATACCCTCGGATCGGAGCGAGCCAACGTTCGGCTTCTTCCAGGGTTTTGCCGCTGCGCTTTGCGTAGTCTTCCATTTGGTCTTTGGCGATAGGGCCGACTTGGAAGTATTTGGCCTCGGGATGGGCGAAATATAATCCGCTGACGGCGCTGCCGGGGGCCATGGCGAAACTGCTGGTCACGGTGGCGCCGGTGTTTTTCTCGGCGTCGAGGAGCTCCCAAATTGTGGCCTTCTCGGTATGGTCGGGCTGGCTGGGGTAGCCGGCCGCGGGACGGATGCCGCGATACTGTTCTTTGATCAGGGCTTCGTTGTCGAGTGTCTCATCGGCGGCGTAGCCCCAGAGCTCTTTGCGCACGCGCTTGTGAGTGTATTCCGCTAGGGCTTCGGCGAAGCGGTCGCCGAGGGATTTGACCATGATGGAGTTGTAGTCGTCGCCGGCGTCTTTGAATTCTTGAGCAAATGTATCCACGCCTTCGATACAACACACGAAGGCGCCGCAGGCGTCTTTTAGGCCGCTGTCCTTGGGCGCGACAAAGTCACTGAGTGCGAAGTAGGGCTTGTCGGTGTTCTTCTTTTTCTGCTGGCGCAGGGTGTGGAAGGTGACGCGTTTTTCGCCGCTGGTGGGATCGTAAAGTTCGACATCGTCGCCCACTGAGTTTGCGGGGAACAGGCCGACCACACTGCGGGCGCGGAAGCGTTTTTCTTGGATGATTTGTTTCAGCAGCTTTTGCGCGTCCTGGTAAATGACCTTGGCTTGTTCGCCGTATTTTTTGTGTTCGAGGATCTTGGGAAAGACGCCCTTGAGCTCCCAGGTCCAGAAGAGGGGGGAGTAATCGAAGTGCTCGGCTAGCAGTTGGAGGTCGATGTGGTCATCGATGGTGAGGCCGGGCTGTCGGGGGGCGATGATGTCTTCCTGTTTCCATTCGGGAGCGCAGCGTTGTTTGCGTGCTTCGGCGAGTGGGATGAGGTCGGTGGCCTTTTGGCTGGCGGCAAAGCGTTCGCGTTGTAGCTGGTTTTCGGCTGCGACTTCGGCGGCAAAGGTGTCGCGGGTCTTTGGGTTGAGCAGCTTGTTGCAGATCTCAGTCACCAGTGAAGCATCGCCGACGCGCACGACGGGTTGGTCGTAGTTGGGGGCGATTTTGATCGCGGTGTGGGCCTTGCTAGTGGTCGCGCCGCCGATCAGTAGCGGCTGATTGAAGCCGCGCTTTTTCATCTCTTTGGCGTTGAAAATCATTTCGTCCAACGAGGGCGTGATTAGACCGGAGAGGCCGATAATGTCGGCGCCCCAGGCTTCGGCTTCTTTGAGTATGGTGTCGCAATCGACCATTACGCCGAGGTCTTTGACTTCGTAGTTGTTACAGGCGAGCACCACCGCGACGATGTTTTTGCCGATGTCGTGCACGTCGCCCTTAACGGTGGCGATCAGGAATTTACCGGCGGAGGAGCTCTCAGTTGCGTTGGCCTTTTCCGCCTCCATAAATGGGAGCAGGTGGGCGACGGCGTGCTTCATTACGCGGGCGCTCTTGACCACTTGCGGTAGAAACATGTCACCATCGCCGAAGAGTTTGCCCACGACTTTCATGCCGTCCATCAGTGGGCCTTCGATGACGTCGAGCGGCTTTTTATATTTGAGGCGCGCTTCTTCGGTGTCGGCGTCGACGTGGGCGACGATGCCTTTAACCAGTGCGTGCGAGAGGCGCTCTTCGACGGTGCCCTTGCGCCAGTCGTCCTTTAGCTCAGTCGTTTTTTTTTCCGCTGCGGTGGGAATGGCACCAGCTCCAGATTTTAAAAAGGCTTCTAGAATCTCAGGATTCTTTTCCTGTGTGGCACGTTCGAAAAGTGCGCGCAGCGTGTTCATGCCTTCCAGCATGGCGGCGTTGATGCGTTCCTCAGGGGTGCCTGCGCCGAGCGTGATGGTGCCGTTCTTAATGGCTTCGGCGAAGTCGATCAGTTTCTCGGTGGCTTCGTCGTTGCGATTGAGTAGCACATCTTCGACCAGCACTTTGAACTTCGGGTCGATCTCGTCGTAGGGCATCAGCATGCCCGGATTGACGATGGCCATGTCGAGGCCGGCGGCGATGCCGTGATGCAGGAAGGCCGCGTGCATGGCTTCGCGCACGGGATTATTACCGCGGAAGGAGAAGGAGATATTAGAGAGGCCACCGCTGGTGCGGGCACCGGGGCAGCGTTTTTTGACTTCGCGCACCGCTTCGATGAAGTCGACCGCGTAGTTGTTGTGCTCCTCCATGCCGGTGGCGACGGTGAGGATGTTGAGATCGAAAATGATGTCCTGCGGGTCCATGCCCACCTCTTCGGTCAGGATCTTATAGGAGCGCTCGGCGATGGCGATCTTGTCGTCCTTGGTGGCGGCCTGGCCCTTTTCATCGAAGGCCATCACGATGACCGCCGCGCCGTAGCGCATGACTTTCTTCGCTTGAGCACGAAACTCGTCTTCGCCGCCCTTGAGGCTGATGGAGTTGACGATGCACTTGCCTTGCACGCACTTAAGGCCCGCTTCGATGACCGACCACTTGGAGCTATCGATCATGATGGGCACCTTGCAGATGTCCGGCTCCGAGGCGACCAGGTTGAGGAAGCGCGTCATGCAGGCTTCACCATCGAGCATGCCTTCGTCGAAATTGATATCGATGACTTGGGCGCCTTTTTCCACTTGGGAGAGAGCGATGGCGAGGCCGCCGTTGAAGTCGTCGTTTTTGATTAACTTCTTGAAGCGCGGAGAGCCAGTCACGTTGGTGCGCTCGCCGACGTTTATAAAGCCCGTTTCGCCTTCGACGATGTTGAGCGCTTCCAGACCACTGAGGCGTTGTGCGGGCACCACAGTTGGAATCGGACGTGGTGCGTATTGGGAAACCTCTTTGACCACGGCGCGGATGTGGTCCGGTGTGGTGCCACAGCAACCGCCGACCAGATTGACCAGACCCGCCTTGGCAAAGCCGCCGACAGCGCTGCCCGTGTGCTCCGGAGTTTCGTCGTAACCCGTGGCGGCCAATGGATTGGGTAGGCCCGCATTGGGGTAAACGTGCACGTAGGTGTCGGCCACTCGTGAGAGCTCTTCGAGGAAGGGCTTCATCAGGTCGGCACCGAGGGCACAGTTGAGCCCCACGCACATTGGCTTGGCGTGGCGGATTGAGTTCCAGCAGGCCTCGACTGTTTGACCCGAGAGCGTGCGGCCCGATTGGTCGGTGATGGTGATCGAAATGATGACCGGGATCTGCGCTTCCAGTGTGTCCTGGAAGTCGGCGATGGCGTGCAGGCAGGCCTTTAGGTTGAGCGTATCAAAAACGGTTTCCGGCAAGAGCAGGTCGACGCCGCCTTCGACCAGCGCTTCGGTTTGCTCGTAGTAAGCCTTGTAAAGTTCGTCGTAGCTCGTGGCGCGAAAGTCGGGGCTATTGACGTCGGGCGACATCGAGCAAGTGCGATTGGTGGGACCGATCGCGCCCGCGACGAAAGTTGGCCGGCCCTCTTTTGCGGAGACCTCATCGGCCACCTTGCGGGCCAACTTTGCGGACTCGATGTTGATGTCGCGCACGCGGTGCTCGAGGCCGTAGTCGGCCTGTGCGATGGTGGTGCCACTGAAAGTGTTGGTCTCGATGATGTCCGCGCCCGCTTCGAGAAACGCGCGGTGGATGTCGGAGATGATCTCCGGGCGGGTGATAGAGAGCAGGTCGTTGTTGCCCTTGAGGTCGCCCTTGACCGCGTCAAAGGAAGCGTCGCGAAAGTCCTTTTCCTCCAGCTTGTGTTGCTGGATCATGGTGCCCATCGCGCCGTCCAAAAAGAGGATGCGCTCCGCAAAAAGATCGGCCAGTTGTTGGCCCTTGGCAGTCAGTGGTTTGTTGGAAATGGAGTTGCTCATATTATTTATAATATCAACATATCTGTATATCTTGATATGTTGCAAGCCTGAAATTGAGGATGCTCGTGAAGCCAATGCCAGCCTTTTACCTGATAGGAGCTTGGCAGTTGAGTGGGGGGGTAGCTTAGAACTGGGTGCCGATGCGTAGTAGCACGGAGCCGTAGCGAGAGCTGTTATTTTGATGTTTAAACTCGTCGCTACGCAGCGTATGGGACAGGCTGACTTCGACTAATTTATAACGGGTAGCGATGCCGAAGCTGAATTCACCGACCCATGGCTCGGAGTCGACGGATTCGTCCCAATCGCGGAAGAGCGGGCCGTCTAGGCTGATGTCATGTAGCACCGCATAGCCGCGGGCCCCGGTGTACGCGTAGATGGCAAAGTCTTGATTTGCGGGGCGTTCGTTGTCGAAGATCGTGGCGGTGAAGCTACCAAGCTGCACGCGGGGTGTGATGTAGTTTTCGGGCAGGTTATGGCCGATGCGCAATAGGGCTCCAAGATAAGCATCGCTGCGAAAATTGCCCAGTGCGCCACCCCATTCGTAGAAGCCGTCGATTTGAATCGGCCAGTTTTGCGTGTGGTCGAGGAATCGGAGTCGCTGTTTGTGGTCTAGGTGCAGGTTGATGGTGAGTTCTCCGGGGGCTTGGGAGTCCCAACCTTGGAAGAGGGGGCTGTCCGAAATATTGCGGTGCACCCACTCTTGGGCTTCTTCGCCGTAACTATTCTTGCCAGTGGTGCCGATTGAAAGAGTGGCGCTACTAGCGGAGTCGCCTGCGGCGGCCTGTAAGGAAAATTCGAGTCCCAGCCAGCTTGCGTAAGGGCGCTCACCGCGTGGCGGTGTGGTGGCGGTGGAATCTTCCGGCGTAAACATGAGCTGAGTGAGGCCGACACCGTATTGGAATGTGACCTCGCCCTCGTCGGGAAAGCGAAAGTTGCTAATGCGATTGCCGCGTTCGGACCCGGTGAGGCTGTTGAGGGTGTTTTGCAGGAAGTAATACTCTTCCGAGCCGGCTGTGATTGGGCGCACAAAGGCGATGCGAGCGCCATTGGTATAGCCATCATCGCTGCCGGTGAGCAGGTCGTTATCCCACTGGCCTATGAGTTGCCAAGGACTATGGGGTTCCGCTGCGCTGAGAGCAGAGGCAATTAGAGACGATACGAGCAGGGAGATGCGGAGATGCATATATTAAATGGATGGGCCGGTGATTTGTCTCGCGAGCTAGACTTTATGGCTGGATGGGAAGGATCAATGTGTTTGGAATTTGCATACACTTGTGAGTCGATTCGATCTGTCTGTCCAGTGTAAGCTGAGAGCGCTCCTGCTTTGGCTGTAGATTCCTTGGAGTTTGTGTTAGGCTTCGTGCCACTTGCTTCGTATCGTTGATGAGAATTAGGCATGCGAGGCGTAGGCTGGACAGCTTGGCTACAAGTTTGCAGTTTGCTCTTTAATGGATGCCTCGAAAGGAAAATACAGAACGTTTCTAGTCTCACTATTTTTGCTGGGCGTCACTTTTTATTTGGCATCCTGCGAGAGTGAGTGGCGCTCGTTGTGGCCGAGCGTGGTGGCCTTGATCGTAGTCTTACTTTCGCGCAGCGCGCTGTGTGGATTACTGCTGGGCGCAAGCTGTGGTGCCGTGCTATTGGCAGAAGGCTCTTTGACCGGTGCGGTTGAGCAGTTGCTTTGGCAGCAATTCTGGCCGATTTTTGGCTCCTCCTGGAAGTTGAGTGCGATGCTGTTTACTCTCATTTTAGGAGGCTTTGTGGCCTTGGTGGAAGCGGGCGGTGGCTTGCAGGGGCTGGTTCGACGCTTACTGGGCTCGCATGTCGTTGATCGAGGCGGCGCGGCCGGATCTGCGGCGCGAAAGCGGATGCAGATGACTGTGTTCGGCTTTGGTCTGCTTGTGTTTTTTGATGGTCTGGCCAATGTGATGCTGATTGGGCGGCTCTTAAGGTCCGCGGCGGATCGCTGCGGTGTGTCACGTGAGAAGCTGGCCTATCTGGCCGATACCACCGGTTCGGCGGTGGCTTGTCTGGCTTTTATTTCAACCTGGATTGCATTTCAGTTATCAATGATTCGTGAAGGCTTCGCTTTGGTGGGGCAGGAAGATGTGAGTGCGTATGGATATTTCTTTCGATCATTGCCCACGAATTATTACTGTTGGTTTGCGCTGATCCTGGCCCTAGTGTGTGTCTGGAAGGAGTTTAACCCGGGGCCGATGGGGACCGCTGAGCGAGCGGCGCGGCGAGTGTTGCCAGTTGCGCAAGATCAGGAGCCAGAGGTGCATGCCAGCCATTGGGGCTTAGCGATCATTCCGATTGCTGTGCTGACGCTTTCGATTCCGGTGCTCACCTATCTGATTGGCTCGGAGAGTTTATGGCCGTTCAATCTGAGCAAGTTTGCCGAGGCTTATGGCAAGGCCGAGGCTTATGTGCCGCAGATTTTGGTGGGGGCCAGCATGCTGGCATCCTTGGTTGCGGTGCTGGCTTACACTTGGGCGCGAGGTGCGCACGGGCATGGGGGGCGTGTTGACTCGGCGCCGACGACTTTTTTACGTGGTGTTCGCGAGATTTCACTGCCTGTTCTGATCTTAGTCGCGGCTTGGATGTTGGGGGCGGCGATCAGCCAGCTGGGTACGGCGACTTGGTTGTGCGAATGCTTGCAAGGGCGCTTACCCGTTTACTTACTGCCGGCTGGCACCTTTGTTCTGGGAGCTGCGATTTCCTTTTCGACGGGCACTTCGTGGGGGACGATGGGGGTGTTGATGCCGCTGGCGATCTCTGTGATTTTCTCCTTAACTGATGGGATGATGGATGTGGAACGTGATCGCTTGGTGGTGGCTGGTATTGGTGCGGTCTTTAGTGGTGCCGTGTTTGGGGATCATTGTAGTCCCTTCTCGGATACCACAATTGTGGCTTCGATTGCCTCCGGAGTGGAGCCGCTTGAGCATGTGTGGACGCAGCTGCCTTTTGCTGTGATTGCGGGAAGTGTCGCCTTGTTTGTAGGTTTCGTGCCGCTGGGATTGGGGCTACCCGCGCTGCTGGGCTGGGGCTTGGGCGCAGCTGTGCTGGGCTGTTTGCCCCGCTTTTGGCGCTCTTCGCAGCCAGGATGAAACAAATGTGCGGCTAGACTGTCCTTCTCCATTGCTCTTACACTGGAAGCTGGCTAAGTCCCTTAAATCTATGCGCGTTGATTCACACATGCACACTCCACTTTGCGGCCATGCCGTAGGTGATCCTATACAATATGCCGAGATGGCGGCCGAAGTCGGAATCGATTTGATTACGATCACTTGCCACATCCCGATGCGTTGGGAGGCCTTTGGACATCAGGGCATTCGCATGCATCGTGATCAACTCGATGATTATGTCGAGCTGGTGCATCGCACGGCGGAGCAGGCGAAACCGCTCGGGGTGGAGGTGCTGTGTGGCATCGAAGCGGAAGTTTATCCCGACGAAGCTGAGCTGGAGCCGATGGATGAGATCTTGGCGAGCTATGATTTTGATTTTGTTCTGGGCTCCTTGCATGCGCAATGTCGCAGTTATATCGAGTGGCTGGCCAAGAATAAAGTAAAGCGGGATGCTATGAAGATTGATAGTTACTTCCGCCATTTGAAGGACGGGGTGCAATCGGGCCGCTACGATAGTATGTCGCACCCCGATGTCATTCGTACCTATGGGGTGGTTAAGAAATTTGAACCCGCAAAGCACGAAGATGTCATCCGTGAATTCCTGCAAGCAGTGGTGGATGAAGATATTTGCATGGAGGTCAATACCAGCGGCCTGACTAAAGGCGCTTACGAAGTCCATCCAGATCCCTTGATTCTTGATTGGGCAGCCGAAATGGGCGTGAAGCTCACCATCGGTTCCGATTCGCACCGCCCAACATCAGTGGGGCAATTTTTCGATGTGATCCAGCCGATGCTTCGTGAGAAGGGGTTTAAGGATTTGTATTATTTTCGTGGACGCAAACGTCAACGCATTGACATGCCGAATGGGTCCGAAGACTAGATCTCCAGCCCGGCGACGAGTGCGCCTAGAAACACGAGCTCGGTTTCTCCTGTATTGCGAATCGCTTGGGATTCGCCGCTACGGGTGATTTGTAGAGTGCCAGGAGTGAATGGATGCTCGCTGCCGTTGTCGACCACCACTCCTGTTCCAGAAATGCAGTAGTAGAAGTCTTCTTCGTCTTGGTGCGAGTGCTCGCCAACGCTGGCTCCGGGTTCGAGGCGTACGATGCCTACGCTTTTAATGGCGCTGCCAGGGAAGAGATCGAGTAGTTTGTGGGCGGTTACGCTGCCATTGCCACCGCGTACTCCTTCGGCGATTTCAGGAATTACATCATGCACGTTTTTAATCATGTTGTGAGTCTAATTGTTCTGCGTGCTGAATCAAGTCTTAGCTAATCTTTGCTCGGATTCAATATACGTTGTGCGCGCTCAGCAACGCTTTCGGTTTGCGAATTGGATTGGCTGTTGCGGTAGATGCCGTTGGAGCGCTGAGGTTTTGGCTGTTTATTTCGGTCTCGCTCATGGGAGGACTCTTTGCCGTTTGTATAGATGGTAACTTTTGGGGGGCGGTAATAATAGTGCGGGTGAGTGATTACCGGATCGGTGTAATAGCGGAGCCCGTAGTTTGTGCTGCGCTGGGTGTTTTCGGTTTCTTTCCTTAATTGCTCGGTTTCAAGGCGTGCCGTCGCGGCTTCTTTTTCTGCTTGAGCGACGCGTGCCTCCAGTTCTGCGATTTTTTGTTGGCTGCGTAGTTCTTCTAATTCGGTTTGATAGCTGGCCAGGGCGGTGGCTATTTGCTCTGAGGCATCCACCGAGGGGTAGCGAATTTGGAAGCTGCGCCAGTAATCGACTTGATCCTTGGCGGGCAGTGCGGCGAAGGCGCTGCTCGTCATTTTATCTTTACGAATGGCTTCGCCCTCTTGGATGACTGCGGCGCGGCGGCGCTCTTGGTCGAGCAACCATTCTTCACGTTCGAGCCGTAATCGCTCCTGATCGGCCTGAAATTGAGCTTCGTCCATAAGGTCGATTTCGGTGACCAGACCCTGTTTTAAGGTGACTTCGCCTTGAGGGTAGAGTAGCAGCGTCTTTTCGCGCAGTTCGATCGTGCCCATCGGCTTGCCCAGTGCCTCGATGACAGCTGCGGTATTTTGACCGCTTGTGATCGTTGCGGCTGCTAAAGATAAAGATTGGCCGATGAGGGTGAACAGGGCGAACAGCGGGGCAGTTTTCATGGTGCAGAGAGTCTAGCTCAAGTAGGGGCGAAGCGCAAACCCGCAGAGAAGTTCAAATTTTGGTTGAGAATCGGCTCGCTCGCTTCATCTTCGGCTACTTTTACCAATTTTAGACCACTTTATACTATGGAAGACGTCATTATCTTAGGCACTGGCTGTGCCGGACTCACTGCAGCTATTTACACGGGGCGTGCTCAGCTCAACCCGCTTGTGCTCGAAGGTGCACAGCCTGGGGGGCAGTTGACGACCACTTCCGAAGTGGAAAATTTCCCTGGGTTTCCTGAGGGGATCGATGGTTACACCATGATGGACAACTTGCGTAAGCAAGCGGCTCGTTTCGGAGCGCGTTACGAGCATGCCAAGATCGATAAGATCGAGGTCGTGGATGGTGTCAAAAAGCTCTATGCGGGCGAAAAGGTTCTGGAAGCGAAGACCGTGATCGTCGCTACGGGCGCACGTCCACGCCTGCTGGGCATTCCCGGGGAGCAAGAGATGTTTGGCGGCAAGGGCGTGACCACTTGCGCCACTTGTGATGGTGCCTTCTACCGTGACATGGAAGTCGTGGTCGTCGGTGGGGGCGACTCCGCGGCGGAAGAAGCTTTGTTTTTGACTCGTTTTTGCTCAAAGGTGACATTGATCCACCGTCGTGATGAGCTGCGTGCTTCTCAGATTATGGCTGACCGTGCGACTTCGCATGAAAAGATCGAAATGGCTTGGAACTCGGCGCCGACTGAGATTTTGGCGGATGAAAAGGGCTTCACGCGCGCGATTCGCGTCAAAGATACCCAAACCGGCGAAGAGCGCGAGATTCCTTGTAAGGGCGCATTTATCGCGATCGGGCATATTCCGAATACGGACTTTGTTGAAGGTCTGTTGGAGCGCGATGGCGATGGCTACATCGTTCCGGAGGCTGGTAGCCAAGTGAAGACCAAGTTTGAAGGCTTTTATGCTGCGGGCGACTGTGTCGACCATGTGTATCGTCAGGCGATCACCGCTGCTGGCATGGGTTGCCAAGCTGCAATTGAGGCGGAGCGCTGGTTGGCAGAAAATGCTTAAAAATGGATCTCTCCGATCTCAGGCAAAGCTATACGAAGGGCAGTTTCAGCGAGAGTGATTTGCTGGACTCGCCCTTTGAGCAGTTTGAAAAGTGGTTTCGCGAGGCGCAGCAGTGCGACCTCGAGGAGCCCAATGCCATGTGCTTGGCCACCGCGGATGGCAATGGCCTGCCGAGCACGCGCGTGGTCTTGCTAAAGGGCTTTTCAGAGCAGGGGCTCACCTTTTACACCAATTACGAGAGTCGCAAGGCGGCACAGTTGGAAGCCAACCCGCAGGCGGCGGCCAATTTTCTGTGGCTGCCCTTGCAGCGCCAGGTCAATGTGATTGGGCGCGTAGAGCGTGTCTCTAAAGCGGAGTCCCTGAAGTATTTCTTGAGTCGGCCCTTCGGGAGTCAACTGGGGGCTTGGGCGTCGCCACAAAGTCAGGTCATTACTTCGCGCAGTATTTTGGAAATGAAGCTCGACCAGATGAAACGCAAGTTTGCCCAGGGGAAGGTTCCACTGCCTGATAATTGGGGGGGCTATCGTATCATACCCGAGTCTTTTGAATTCTGGCAGGGCCGCGCGAGCCGTCTGCATGACCGTTTTATGTATCAGCGTGACGTGGAGGGCCAGTGGGCCGCCGAGCGCTTGGCCCCGTAGTTGGGAACGCCGAATGCCCATAGGTCGGTGTTGGACGTTCCGCGTTTGCTCTTCATTTTCCCGCTTTACTCTGTATGGCTGGCTTCTATTACCGACTGAACGATGGTGGACGAAAATACAGAGATTGATGTAAAGATGGAGCGTTTGATTGCCAGCGGGCACATCAAGCCAATCTCTGAGGAGTTGCAAAACTGGGCGATACCCGAGGTTGCCGACTATATTTTGCGCTTGGATAAGCCGCATCAGATTTTGGTCTACCGTGCGTTGCCGCGGGCGCGGGCGGCTGACATTTTTGCTTACTTCGAGCCAGAGGATCAGGATGCCTTCTTGGAGGCTTTGACGGATGCGGATACCCGAGTGTTATTGGCCGACTTGAGCCCTGATGACCGGACCGCGATGTTGGAAGAATTACCTGCTACGGTGACGCGGCGCTTGATGCAATTGCTGAGCCCCGAGGATTTGCAGGAGTCGCGTCAGCTATTGGGCTACCCGGAAGAAAGTGTGGGGCGTCTGATGACGCCAGACTATATTCGCATCCGCGCGGAGTGGACCTGTGACCATGCGCTGGCTCATATCCGCAAGTATGGGCGCGATAGTGAAATTTTTAATATCCTCTATGTCACTGATAGCAACGGCTTGTTGATCGATATCGTGCGTATGCGCCGCCTAATTATGGTGCCGCCGTCCACGATTATTTCAGACATGTTGAATTATCAATTCGTATGTCTTTCGGCCTATGACGACCGCGAAGTGGCAGTGGAGCAGATCCAGCGTTATGATGTCAATGCGCTGCCAGTGGTGGACTCCGAGGGCGTGCTGGTCGGCATTGTGACAGTTGACGATATTATGGACGTGGCCGAAGAAGAGGCCACCGAAGACTTCCATAAAGGCGCGGCGGTGACTCCGCTGGAGATGAACTATACCGCAGCTGCGCCAGCGGTCTTGTTTAAGAAGCGTATCGGCTGGCTGGTGATTCTGATTTTTGTGAATCTACTGTCAGCGGCGGTGATCTCCAACTATCAAGAGTATTTGCAGACCTACGTGGCGCTGGTGCTCTTTATGCCGCTACTCATCGCGAGTGGAGGTAATACCGGCGCTCAATCGGCCACTTTGATGGTGCGTGCGATTTCGACGGGGGACTTGAAATTAAATGGCTGGTGGCAGGCCATGGCCAAGGAGCTCTTTGTCGGGCTCTTACTCGGCGGCGCGATGGGCGGCCTGACTTGGCTACTCGGAATCTATCGCAGCGGGCTGGATGTCGCGATGGTGGTTGGGCTCAGTATGTTAAGCATTGTGTTTGTGGCTAATTTGCTGGGAGTATTGCTTCCGTTTACACTGAGCAAGTTCAAGCTCGACCCTGCAGTGGCCAGTAGCCCGCTCATTACTTCGGTTATGGATGCGATTGGCCTCAGCATTTACTTTTCGATCGCGGTCGCGATTTTATCCTAATTACTTTACGAATTTTAGCTATGGCAGATAATTTTAAATCACTAGGCGTGCGCGCTGATCTCGTGCAGGGCCTCGATGGGCTCGGTATTCAAAGGCCCACTCCAGTGCAAAGCGCGGTCATTCCCTTCCTCTTGAACGAGGGCAGCGACTTGATCGCACAGGCGCAAACCGGCACTGGTAAAACCGCCGCCTTTGGGGTGCCGCTATTAATGAAAGTCGACCCCGCGATTGATAAGATTCAGGGGCTGATTATCGCGCCCACACGTGAACTGGCTAAGCAGATTGGTAAGGAACTCTTTCGTTTCACTAAGTTTTGTGATCCTAAAATCTTTGTCGAAGTGGCCGCAGGCGGTGACAAACTCGCTGATCAGATTCAACGCCTCAGCCGTCCCACTCCCATTCTGGTGGCGACACCCGGGCGCTTGATGGATCTGCTGAAAGAAGGCCTGCAGCTGGATGGTGTGCAATATCTGGTCTTAGACGAAGCCGACGAAATGTTGAGCATGGGCTTCCAGCAAGAACTGGCGTCGATCTTTAAGGAGACTCCGAAGCGCCAGGCGACTTGGCTCTTCTCGGCCACTTTTCAGAAGCGGGTGCAAGGGCTGATCTCTGATCATATGTCAGCTCAAGCGCATCGGGTGCAGGTCGACCCAAAACAGGTCGTTAACCGCAACATCGATCATCAATATGCGATTTGTGCCCGCGAGGAGAAAGATGCCTTTATCATTCATTATTTAAAAGGGCAAGGCAGCCAGCGCGGGTTAATTTTTTGCCGTACTCGTGCCGGAGCGATTCGTATGGGGGAGGAATTGGAAAAAGCCGGCCTCTCGGTGGGTGTGATTCAAGGAGAGCTCAGTCAGCGCGATCGCGATAAGGTGATGCGTGCCTTTAAAAAAGAACGTGTTCAGTTTCTCATCGCGACCGATGTGGCGGCCCGCGGTATCGATGTGGAAGGCCTATCCTTTGTGATCCAACATCAGTTGCCCGATGCGATTCAATACTACACGCATCGCAGTGGACGCACCGCACGTGCAGGTAAGCGAGGTGTTTCTTTGACATTGATCGAACCCAGTGAGCGCGGCCAAATTACTAAGTTAGAGCAATCGCTTGGTCTAAACTTTAGCCTAGTGGAGTAGTTGCCGCGAGTTCATCATACTCGGTTTCGCTAGGAATCGCCCGAGCCCTTCGGGTCCAGCGCGTCGCGTAGGCCGTCGCCCACGAAGTTGAGCGCGAAGATCGTGAGCGAGAAAAAGACTGCGGGGAAGATTAACATCCAAGGGTAGATGTCGAGTTTGACTGCGCCCTCGTTGATCAAGATGCCCCAGGAGCTCATTGGCGGTTGCACGCCGAGGCCGAGGAAGCTGATCACGGATTCCAACAAAATCACGGCAGGAATGGTGAGGGTGGTGAAGACAATTACGGGCCCGAGTAGGTTGGGCAATATGTGCCGGCCTAGAATGCGGCGAGTCGGCACGCCATTTACGATGGCGGCATCGATAAAGGTCTGCTTGCGTAGCGCCTTGGTTTGCCCGCGCACGATGCGCGCCATGGTCAGCCATTCGACCGCGCCGATGGCGAGGAAGATCAATAGAATACTGCGGCCGAGCAGGACGGTGAGTAAAATGACGATAATGGTGAAGGGCAGTGCGTAGAGCGTGTCGACGAAGCGCATCATGGCGGCTTCGATACGGCCGCCGTAGTAGCCGGCAATCATGCCATAGACGACTCCGATCAGCAGCGCCACCGCGGTCGCGGCGAAGCCCACGCCGATGGAGATGCGCCCGCCAATCAGGGTGCGCACCAGTAGGTCGCGACCGAGTTCGTCGGTGCCAAACCAGTGTGACCAAGAAGGAGGTTGTGCGCCGTAGGCCAACTGGGTGGTTTCCAGCGAGTAGGGCACAAAAAAGG
>CEUD01125333.1_pt1 | contig 40227 bp, 32 predicted proteins | sample 356481 | NCBI WGS metagenome assembly CEUD01 (sample SAMEA2623314, study PRJEB7988) | marine metagenome | isolation source: saline water (ENVO:00002010), including | reverse complement strand
TACGAGCTCACCGACGACATGGAAACACCCCCCGAAGTCGATGGCAATGCAGTCACCACTCCGGCCACTCCAGCGCCCTTGACAGCCCCACAACCGATCGAGACGGAACTGTCAGAATAATCGGCCCGTCGCATGGCACTCTTAAGAAAGCTCCGCCTCAGCCTTTTGCTGGAGCTATTTCTCGACACAGGACTACTACTTCTATTCATAGCGCAGGCACTCATCGTGGGCTGCCTCATCATCTATGGTCACCTGCCATTGCCCTCTGAGTGGGCCCAGCAGAGCTTGGCTCAAAAACTGCCTTCTGGTCTGCAAGTCGAAGCCGACGAATTTCGAGTGCAGCTAGACGGCTCTCTGAAATTACTGGGCGTCAAAGTGCGCACCAAGACCATTCAGCAAAACCTACTAGAGGCCGACAGCTTAGAGCTTGCCCTCAAGTGGCAAGGCTTCAAACAGCTCCCCGCCCCCACCAGTCTAACCGTAACTGGGGGCACCCTCTACATTCCTTCAGTGTATTCGCCCGATGGATACCACAGCCGGCTCCTCGAACGCATTGCCTTTCGTCTAGCACCCGAAGAAGGAAATTGGAGCATCGAACGCTTCGCCGCCCGACACGATCAAATTCACTTACGTGGCAGCTTCCAGACCCAAGCGACGGCCAGCTCAAGCAAACAGCCGAGCGCCCGCCTGCTCCAGCTAAAGCTTCAAGAGATCGATCTCAGCGAACACATTCAAACTTTCTACCAACAGGTGGCCAAGCTATCACAGTATAAGCAGCGCATCAATTTCTTCAAAAACCCGACCCTTAGCTTTAAATTCAAGCTGATTGATGCACAGCACCAAGAAATCGACCTACACTTGAGTAGCCGTCTGTTGCAACACCCGGAAGTGCAGGCAGAACAGGTCCAACTGAAAGCACATATCCAACTGCAAGGCGACCAGATACGCCCACTCTCGGCCCCGCGACTGACGGCCACACAACTCGAAATACCTCGTTACCAAATCCACACCAAGAGCCTCAGTGCAGAATTCCCCCCGGTAGAACTCAGCGGTGCACTTGCTGGGCAGTGGCCCCCGGTCAATTTGGCCGCCGAGCAAATCAAGCTCCAAGACTTCGAACTCGACGCCCCCACCCTGCAAATTGATCCCGCCCACTACCCAGAACTCACTTTTCACGGATCTACACGCAGCTTAGACGGTGCCATCGACCTCAGCGGTCAAGTCAATGCACAAAGCCGGAGCGGGCATGTGCGCGCCCGCGGCAGTGTCGATCTGAGTATACTCAGCCCAGAAGCTCTGCATGCACGGCTCCCGGACATTAGCTACGAGACACCCCCCTACCTCGATCTACAGATAGATTTAGCCCCCGGCTTCGCGCTGAAGCAAGCCGAGCTAGAGGCACAAGTCAACGATCTGCAAATCGACCAAATCAGCTTCGACCATATTAAAGCTCACGCCAGCTATCAAAGCGGTCAGTTCGAGATCCGAAAGCTAAGTCTTCAGCGTCAGCGACAATGGCTTGACCTAAAATTCAAACTCAACACCCAGAGCAAAGATTACAAACTCACCCTACTGGGATCCGCGGTGCCTTACGAATACAACGCTCTGCTACCTCGCTGGTGGGCAGCTATTTTTAAGGACTTCGACTTCAGTCACACCGACTATAGCCTCGGAGATTTCATCATCTACGGCAACAGCCAGCGCAAAGCTGCCGACCTTTACTATGGCCATGCCGAAGCACATAATGCCATGTACAGCGATATCGCCTTCGACGAAGCCGAACTGATCGTTCGCGGACGCGGCCCCTATTGCGAACTGCGCAACATACGTACCCGCAGCGGCCCTGGCTGGGCAAAAGGAAATCTAGCCTTCAGCTCACGCATGGGCGACGGCAAGGGACCGATCTCGCTGCGCATCGACATGACGGCCAAGCTCACCCTCGAAGATGCCGCCAAAATATTTAAGGGGAATGTCGCGCAAATCATCGCCGACTTTCAGACCGAGGATTTACCCATTACGCGATTCGAAGGGGCTATTTTTAATAGCCAATACCCCGAATATGCAGACCAAACTTACTTCGACTTAACTGCAAAACTCGGCAGCCCGCTCACATTCAAAGGCGTGCCTCTCGACTACCTCAGCTTCGACCTCTATGGGCGCTCCACCCTCACACAACTGCGTCAGGTTGAGCTCGGCTATGCCGACGGCCAAGGCCTTGCGCAAATTGATATTCATACCCCGAAATCAGGCGCCAGCACGCTCAATTATCAATTTACCCTCCAAGACGCCGAGCAGAACCAAGCAATTCAGAGCCTGCCACAATTAGACAATCTCGAAACCAAGCTACAAAGCACCAGCAGCAACAGCTCGCAGCCTTCAGCGCGAGAGCCCGCGCGCATCGACCTACAACTGAATGGTCAAGGCCCGGCCGAAGACCCACTGCGACACGCGGGCCTCGGACAGATCGAAATCCGTAATGAGCAGCTCGGCACCATTCAGTTACTCGGCCCGCTCTCGAAGATTCTGCAAAACACCCAATTCAACTTCACCTCATTTAACCTCAACTTATTGCGTGGCAATTTCCACTATCAAAACCAACTGGTCACCTTTGATCCTTTGCGCATCGATGGCACCCGCACCCAGATTACCGCCCTCGGCAGTCTGAACTTAAGCAATCAAGCACTCAACATGCGGCTCAAGCTCTCCCTCTTCGGAAATTTCGGCAAGCCGGACTCCAACATAAAAAAGATCAGCGAACTCATCACGAAGCCCCTGACCAACCTGCTAGAGTTCGAACTCACCGGCACACCTGATCAGCAAAAGATTCGCTCCCTCTACGACCCGCGAAATTTAATTCCGCTCTTCGAATAGCGTGCAATCAGCTTGCTTCGACACTAAATCGTTATCAACTTTCGCAAAATCCGATGAGCCTCACCCACCACCAAGCTAAATACCTCGCCTATGAGCTGACCCGTCGCTGGTCCTCCGATAGCATGGGTAAATTAGCGGCAGCAGTGGCGGGCGCTCAGGTGGATCTCAATCCGCACCAAGTGGATGCCGCACTTTTCGCCTTTAAATCGCCCTTCTCCAATGGTGCCATTCTCGCCGACGAAGTTGGCTTGGGCAAAACTATCGAAGCTGGCATCTTGCTGTCACAACGTTGGGCGGAGCGCAAGCGGCGTATTCTCGTCATTACGCCATCCAATCTGCGCAAGCAGTGGTCGCAGGAACTTTCAGAGAAGTTTTTCCTGCCCTCCATCATACTGGAATCCAAATCCTACAAGGAAGCGATTAAGGCTGGAGTGGATAATCCCTTTCAACCCCATGAGCCTTCGCTCGTCATATGCTCCTACCACTTCGCGCGGAATAAGGCAGAGGATATCATGATCACTCCTTGGGACTTAGTGGTGATCGACGAGGCGCACCGCCTGCGCAATGTTTACAAGCCTTCCAACAAAATAGCGAACACACTGCGCACGATCCTCAAAGGTCGCCCAAAGGTCCTGCTCACCGCGACACCACTGCAAAATTCCCTGCTGGAACTCTACGGCTTGGTCTCCTTCATCGACGAACACGCTTTCGGCGACCTCAAGAGTTTCCGCCAGCAATTTGCCAATCTGGGGCAAGATCAAGTTTTCGACACGCTCAAAGCACGACTACGTCCGCTCTGCCACCGCACCCTTCGCCGGCAGGTCACTAACGTGCCCTTTACTAAGCGACACGCGATTCTGCAACGTTTCACGCCTGAAGAGAACGAACAGCAGCTTTACGATCTCGTTTCCGAGTATTTGCAGCGCGACCGCCTCTACGCGCTCCCCGCGAGTCAGCGTAGCTTGATGACGCTGATTATGCGTAAATTGCTCGCCTCTTCAACCTTTGCCATCGGCGGTGCTCTCAATACGATGGCCACTCGCCTTCAGAAAGAGCTGGCGCAACAAGAGATTGCAGCCTCGCTCGCCGACGAATTAGACAAAGACTACGAAGCCTTGGATGAAACCGCCGATGAATGGACGGACGACGAAACTGAGATTGACCTGCTATCCGAAGGCGAGCGTCACGAACTCAAAGCTGAAGCCGAAGAGCTACAAGCTTCCGCCGAACTCGCTTACTCGATTGAGAGTAATGCCAAAGGCCATGCGCTCCTCAAGGTATTGGACAAAGCCTTTGAGCAAACCAAGCAGCTCGGCGGTGCGGAAAAAGCTATCATTTTTACCGAGTCTCGCCGCACTCAAGAGTATCTGCTCGGCCTCTTGTATGATAGTGATTGGCACGAAGGCATTGTGCTCTTCAACGGCACCAATACCGACGCCCGATCAAAGGAAATCTACGCAAATTGGCTGGCGAAGCATCAAGGCACGGATCGTGTTTCCGGCTCAAAGACAGCCGACATGCGCTCCGCACTGGTCGACTATTTCCGCAATGAAGGCCGCATTATGATCGCCACCGAAGCCGGCGCCGAAGGCATCAACCTGCAGTTCTGCTCACTACTTATCAATTACGACCTCCCTTGGAACCCACAGCGTATCGAACAGCGCATCGGACGCTGCCACCGTTACGGCCAGAAGAGCGACGTTGTGGTGGTCAATTTCCTCAACGAAAAGAACGCCGCCGACCAACGGGTTTATGAACTACTGGAGCAGAAATTCCAACTCTTCGAAGGCGTCTTCGGTTCCAGCGATGAAGTGCTCGGCGCGATCGAGTCCGGCGTCGATTTCGAGAAGCGGATCGCAAAGATCTACCATCAATGCCGCAAGCCAGACGACATCCAGACTGCCTTCGATCAACTGCAGTTAGAATTAAGCTTCGAGATCAACGAAGCCATGACCCGCACCCGAAAGAAACTACTGGAACATTTCGACGACGAGGTCCGCGAAAAGCTCCGTATTCGCGACGAGGAATCAAAGGCCATCATCCACGAGTTCGACCGTCAGCTGATGCGACTCACCCAGCATGAACTCAAGGAGCACCTCGAAGAACGAAGCGAAGGCAGTTTCAAGCTCTTATCTTCACCCTATCCAGCAGCCACCGCACAGATACCGCTCGGCCTCTACGAACTCCCTCGCCGCAGTGGCGAGGCCCACCTCTACCGAATCAATCACCCACTCGCGAAAGAAGTGCTCGCCGCCGCCAAGGCGCGTGAACTGTCTTCAGTCGAGATCGTTTTTGATTACCAGCAACATCCAGGCAACATCACTGCGCTCCAACCCTTCATCGGCAAGTCCGGTTGGCTCCAAGCCAGTGTCTTTACCGTCGATTCACTCGATCAGCAGGAAGACCATTTGATTCTCTCCGCCCAAACGGATGATGGCAGTGTCCTCGATGGGGAGACAGCCAAGCGAATGCTAAGCCTTCCCGGACAACAAACCCGCGAGTGCCCCGAGTCCGCACCTGCAGCCATTGCCGATCTCGAAGCTCTAGCCCAGAACCGCATCCAGCGCAGCATCTCCGAGCGAAACGCTCAATTCTTTGAAGACGAAGCCAACAAGCTCGATGGCTGGGCCGACGACCTGAAAGTCGGCCTCGAACGCGAGATCAAAGACATCGACCGTCAAATCAAAGAAGCCCGCCGCGCCGCCTCCGCAGCGACGAGCTTAGAGGAAAAGCTGGAAGGACAAAAGCAAATCAAAGTGCTTGAAACGCATCGTAAAGAACGTCGCCGCAGTCTTTTCGATGCGCAGGATGCCATCGATGATAAGCGCGAATCATTGATTGCGACGATTGAAGGTAAACTGACGTCGAATTCTTCAACAGAAGTGCTCTTTACCATTCGCTGGAGACTCGTATAGTCGCCAAGCAAAACGATTTAGTCTACAAACTTAGAGAGAACTATATGGCTACGATTAACTTTGATACTTCAAATAAGAATTTTCGTGAAATCCTCGGCAATGGACTCAAGTACCAAGTGCCTCGCTTTCAGCGTGATTACGCTTGGACTGATGAGCAGTGGGGCGACCTTTGGCAGGATATTGAGGAGGTAATCACTGAATCAGAAGAGGAACATTACATGGGCTATCTGGTTCTTCAGCGTGTTGACGATAAAACCTTCATCATTATTGATGGTCAACAGAGACTCACGACCATCACCTTAATCATTATCGCTTCGCTGTATTATCTAAAGGAACTGGTAGAGGCTGACAATCATTCAGAAGATAATCAACGTCGGTTAGACGCCTTGCGCTCCAGTTATATCGGAGCCTTGGATCCAGTGTCGTTGACGGTTGAAAATAAATTAACGCTGAATCGAAACAATCAGGATTATTTTAAAACGTATCTCGCCAGCTTAGAGAAGCCGCGCGTCTCGCGAATAAAGAAATCAGAACGTCAGCTCGCGGATGCGTGTAAATTCTTTCAAGCGAAGATCAAAGCTGCAAAATTTGACGGTGAAGCGGTTGCTAATTTCGTCGATCGGATGACGAGCCTCCTCCTTTTTACGACAATCCGAGTCGGCAGTGAAGTGAACGCCTACCGAGTATTCGAGACCTTGAATGCTCGCGGTGTTCAGCTGTCCACTCCAGATTTGCTTAAGAATTTTCTGTTTGCAATCATCGATCAGGATGCGAGCACACACGAAACACGTATTCGCGAAATTGAAGAGCAGTGGGGGCGAGTGCTCAATCAATTAGGAAAGCACGACTTTTCGCGTTTCTTGCTGACGGAGTGGAATCGACGTAATCCTCTCGCCCGTAAAAATGATCTTTTCAAGCGAATCAAACGTTCAATCACTACCCCAGAGCAAGCCTTTCAGCATTTGCGTAGTTTAGATCGAAATGCTGAAATTTATTCAGCTCTGCAAGATGCCCGTGATGAGTTTTGGAAAGCCCATGCATTGAGCGACGCGGAGCAAAGCCTCTCCGCGCTCAATCTATTTAGTATCGTCCAGCCCCAAGGCATCCTACTCTCAGCTTGGGAAAAATGGGAAACCGCGGACTTTGTGCGACTCCTGAGAGCCATAGAAATCATCTCAATCCGCTATAACGTAATTTGCCAGAAACCAGCAAAGGACCAAGAGGGCATATATAACTCCGTCGCGCGAGCCATTTATCAGGGGCAGAGCTTACCAGAAACATTGCAGGAGCTGCGAAAAGTCTACCCTTCGGACGAAGAGTTCAGACATTCCTTTGCCACGCGCACATTTAAAACCGGTAAAACCAGTAAGAAAGTGCGCTACCTGCTAGCTCGGATCGAGCGCCATCTAAACCCGAATCATCCGATAGATGAGGCATCATTAACGCTCGAACATATCTTACCCGAGCATCCAGAAGAGGCATGGATAGACTATTTTGGAGAAGAAGGCATCGATGAGTATGCGGATCGTCTAGGGAATATGACCTTGGCCACTGCAGGTGTGAACGGAGATTTGGGACAGCAAGCCTTCGCGGAAAAGTCTGCGATATTTGGTGCGAGCAATTACCAGATTAGTCAGAAAGTTTCTAAGTATCCCGAATGGCAACGTGAGCAAATTCAATCGAGACAACAATGGCTTGCTGATCAAGCAACTGCAATTTGGCGCATTAGTCAGTATTCATAAAATAACTATATGCCTTCAAAAAAAACTAAACTTGAGCTGACTTGGATCGGCAAAGAAAACCGCCCGAAACTGGAGCCGCGTATCCTGCTCGAAGATCCAGAACAATCCTACCATGCGCCGCACCGTGTCGAAAAAGAAGACCTTTTCGATAACAAACTGATCTTCGGAGACAATCTGCTAGCGCTAAAAGCGTTGGAACAGGAATACGCGGGCAAGGTGAAGTGTGTGTTTATTGATCCACCATATAATACGGGCTCTGCCTTTGAGCATTATGATGATGGGGTGGAGCACTCATTGTGGTTGTCTTTGATTCGTGATAGGATAGACTTACTTCGACACCTTCTGGATGACGAAGGCTCGATCTGGATAACAGTAGATGACAACGAAGCTCATTACCTAAAGGTTCTTTGTGATGAGATTTTTGGCAGAGGTAATTTCGTAGCATCCATCGCATGGGAAAAAGACAAAGGTAGGCGTGGGGACACATACATATCTGGAGCTCATGATCACATTCTCGTTTATGCTAAGAACCTAAATGTATGGAGAAAATTCAGGAACCTGCTTCCTCGCACTGAGGCACAAACAAAACGCTATAAGAATCCAGACAATGACCCACGTGGTCCTTGGCTGCAGGGAGACAATGGAACTGCAAAAAGCGGTTCAGATGGAGCGAGGTTCGAAATCACCCTTCCGTCTGGTAGAATCGTCACACCTCCATCGGGAAATTATTGGCGATTCTCAAAGGCTAACTTCGAAAGAGCTCGTGCTGAGAACCGTGTTCATTTCGGAAAAGGTGGCGACAGTCTCCCAGTTATAAAGCGCTACCTTTCTGAGGTTCAACAAGGGGTAGTTCCTCGAACCTGGTGGCCAGGCGAAGAAGCCGGAACTAACCAATCCGCAAAAAGAGACCACCTCAGAAAACTCCTTCCTGAAATCACCCCTTTCGCAACCCCAAAGCCTGAAGAGTTGCTGGAACGCATTCTATTAATTTCTACCAACCCCGGCGACCTCGTTCTCGACTCCTTTCTTGGCTCCGGAACGACAGCCGCCGTCGCCCACAAGATGGGACGCCGCTGGATCGGAATCGAACTGGGCGAGCATTGCCATACCCACTGTATCCCGCGCCTTAAAAAGGTAATCGACGGCGAAGACCCCGGCGGCATCACCAAGGCAGTCAATTGGAAAGGCGGCGGCGGTTTCCGCTACTACAAGCTCGCGCCTTCGCTACTGGAAAAGGACAAGTGGGACAACTGGGTGATCTCCCAGGATTACAACCCTGCCATGCTGGCCGAAGCGGTCTGCAAGCTGGAAGGCTTCACCTATGCCCCGAGCGACAGCCTCTACTGGCAGCACGGCACCTCCACCGAGACGGATTTCATCTACGTGACCACGGCCAAGCTCAACCACGCCCAGCTTCAGCAACTGAGCGACGAGGTCGGTGCGAACCGTTCGCTCCTGGTGGTCTGTCCTGCCTTTCGCGGGAAAAAAGATGGCTACGAGAACCTGACTGTTAAAAAAGTGCCCAAAGCCGTGCTCGATCGTTGCGAATGGGGGCATGACGACTACAGCCTGCGCGTGGACAACCTCCCTGAAGCCCCCGCCGAGCCCGGCCAACAGGAGCTGGAAATATGAGTGTTTCTTGGTCAGAGCGGGTCTGCTTATTGCGCTGCATGCGCTTGCTGCGCTTTATTTGCTTGCAAAAAAGTCGGGAGTTGTTCTACATTATTCTCAGCATGCCCGCCGCGCCTCTCGGTTCTTTCGAGAACCTGAAGCGTAATTCCGGCGGGTTTTTTTGTGCCCAATGCCAAGACTTCACTGCAGCGGGAAGGGGGTGCGCCTGATGGAATACACGAAAGAAGCGCTGAGCTTCGAAGTGCAGGCGGATCGATTGCTGAAGCGCGGCTTGGTCGCGGATCGCGATGAACTGATCCAGCGCTTGAGTTCCGTCAGCTACTACAGGCTTTCCGGCTATTTGTATCCATATCGGAAAGAGGGCTCCGATGAGTTTCGCGAGGGCACTCGGCTCGGGGAAGTCTGGAACCGCTACTGCTTCGATCGCAGGCTGCGTGTGCTGATGCTCGATGCGATTGAACGGATCGAGGTCTCCATACGGACGAAGACTGTCTACCACTTCAGCCATGCCCACGGCGCTTTCGGCTATTGCGATGTGTCGGCCTTCCCCAAAATGAAGAACCGCAAAACCTTCCCGAACTGGCACGGCGCGCATAAATTAAGAAACGACCGAAGCGGTATTCTTATCATGATGTGTTGGGACTTTCTGCGCAAAATATCCCCGACTAGCCGCTGGCGCGAGCGGGTGGAAGCCCTGTTCCGTGAATATCCCGAAGTCCCTAGCATAAACCTCGGTCTGACCGAGGATTGGATGAACCACCCCATTTGGAAACCATGAACCACCACGTCAATGCCATCTCAGGCCGGTTGAGCCTACGCCCGCCTCAGCGCCGTTCGCTGGAAATCCTTGATCGGATTACTGAAATTTCGCCACTGCGAAAGGATACAGACATCGCCGCAGCGTTGGAAGTCATCCAGAGTGAGTTCCCATCGGTGACCGACTTCGAGCGTGAATTCCCATCGCTCTGCTTCGCACTGGCCACCGGTGTAGGCAAGACTCGCCTAATGGGTGCTTTTATCAGCTATCTACACCTCGCACACGGTATCAATAATTTCTTTGTATTGGCGCCGAATCTGACGATCTACAACAAACTGATCACAGATTTTACGCCCAACACATCAAAGTACGTATTTAAAGGCATCGCTGCCTTCGCGCAGGACGCACCCGAGATCATTACCGGTGACAACTATGAAGACAAGGCGGGCACTTTGTTTGACCAAGTCCTGCGCTGCAAGGTCAACATTTTCAACATCAGCAAAATCAACTCAGAGGTGCGTGGCGGCAAAGCACCACGGATTAAGCGGCTCTCAGAATACATCGGTGAAAGTTATTTTGAATATCTAGCTGCCTTGCCGGACCTGGTGCTACTGATGGACGAATCGCACCGCTATCGCGCCTCAGCGGGAGTCAGAGCGATCAACGAGCTGAAGCCGGTGATCGGCCTTGAGCTAACAGCGACGCCCTTCTTGGAAACCAATAAGGGCGGCATTCCTTTTAACAATGTCATTTACGATTACGCTCTAGGCAAAGCGATGGCCGACGGTTTTGTGAAGGAACCAGCGGTGGTGACACGTAAGAATTTCAATCCAAAGGGGATGAGCAAAGAAATACTGGAACAGCTCAAGCTGGAAGACGGTGTGCGCCTGCATGAGCAAACCAAAGTCTTGCTCGAAACCTATGCGCGTGAAACGAACCAAAAGATTGTTAAGCCGTTTGTATTAGTCATCGCCCGTGACATCACCCATGCCGAGCAACTGCTACAATTGATCGAATCGGCTGATTTCTTTGAAGGCCGCTACAAAGGGAAGGCCATTCAAGTCGACTCCAGTAAGACAGGGGCAAAGGAAGAAGAAATGATCAGCCGTCTACTCAAGGTAGAAGACCCCAACGAGCCGACCGAAATAGTCATCCACGTCAACATGCTGAAAGAAGGCTGGGACGTAACAAACCTCTATACTATAGTGCCACTACGTGCGGCGAATGCTCGCATCCTAATCGAGCAATCGATCGGGCGTGGTCTACGCCTCCCTTACGGCAAGCGCACGGGCGTCAAGGCGGTGGACCGCCTAAACATTGTCGCGCACGACAAGTTCCAAGAAATCGTCGATGAAGCCAACCGCCCGGAATCGGCGATTCATCTGGAAACCGTGCTGCTGGACCCGGATGAAATAGTAAAGAAAACCAAGACTGTGGTGTCTCAGTCCGGGCTCGCCCATCAGCTCGGCATTCAACCTGAGCAACTCACCAGTTCGAGCGAAACGGCACCACACAACGAAACGCCAACTTTCACAGCTCCCGCTGAAATCGCAGTGGCGCAGGCGACGTATAAGGCAATCCAACAACTGGAAAGCCAACCTAGTAAAGTGCCGACGACCCAGTATCTAAAGAACGACGACATCCAAGCGCAACTCGTGGAAGAAGTCGCTCGCAAGCTGCGCCCCTCACAAATGGAAATGGAAGGCGTCGCTGAGCAACCAGACATTCAAGACATCGTAAAAAAAGCGACAGAACTAGTAGTTAAACGGACTATAAATGTCCCCCGCATTCTAGTAGTGCCCAAGGGCGAAGTTGCCTCAGGCTTTCACGCCTTTCAGCTCGAACTGAGCAATTTAAGATTCCCGCCAATTACGGAAGAACTGTGGGTGCAATTCCTCCGAACAGGCGAAACGGAGACTGTCGGCCTAGGCAAAGGAGGACAGAAAGAGAAACGGCTGGAAGACTACGTCGTGCGCGGTCTCGTAGATTTTGACGACATCAATTATGACCAACACGCGGACCTGCTCTATGATTTGGCCAGCCAGACGGTAAAGCATTTCCTAAGTTACTTATCCGAGGAGGATGCCCGCAAAGTGCTGTCCCGACATCAACAGGAAATTGTGAACCGCATCCACACCGACATGCAGGCCCATTACTGGGAGGACGATACGGTCGAGTATGAAGTCGTCATCAGCAAGGGTTTCACAGAATTAAAAGGTAGCGCATACACCGCCTCCTCGAACGAACCGATCATGGACTACAAGGTGTCGCCAAAGGACAAAAGCAATATGTCCAAGTATCTCTTCGGAGGTTTTAAACGCTGCCTCTACCCCGTTCAAAAATTTGACGCCGAAGGTGAGCGTATCCTATCCGTCATCCTGGATCGTGAGACTGAGAAGTGGTTCAAGCCAGCCAAAGGGCAGTTCCAAATCTTTTATAATTCAGGAACCGATCATCCAGAATATCAACCCGACTTTATTGCCGAGACTCAAGATGCCATTTACATGCTAGAGCCCAAAGCCAGCAATAAGATGTGCGACGTCGAGGTGCTGGCTAAAAAAGAGGCCGCTGAAAAATGGTGCCAACACGCCTCCGACTATGCAGCCAGACATGGCGAAAAGCCTTGGAAATATGCACTCATCTCACACGACAAAATCGCTGAAAACATGTCGATTGAGCACCTAGGCAGTTTGCAGTAGTGTCCTGACTCTAAAAGGCATGAGCTTAATAAAGCCTAATGACATTTCGACTTGAGCGCAACTATTCTAGAGTGTCCCGAGTTTCACGATGTAAAGCAGCTTGATAGGTGTGCCAAGGAAGGGTCGCACACTTGATACGCGCGGGAAATTGACGCACGCCCGCGAGCGATGCCAGCTCGCCCGACGTGTCTAAACTCGGACTCTCGTCTGTACTGGGATCTAAGATACGGCTGACTCCCTCGCGAAGCGATTCACCCTCTGACAGGCTCTGCCCCTGCAAAGCATCTGCCATCATCGAAGCGCTGGCCTTACAAATCGCACAACAGGCTGCTTCAAATTGAATGGCTTCGATTCGATCGTCTACAATGCGCAAAAAGACTGTAATCTTATCACCGCAAAGTGGATTGTAGCCTTCGGCATGATGCGTCGCCTCGGCAAGCACACCATAATGACGCGGGCGCTTGTTGTGATCGAGAATGATCGACTGGTAGAGATCGTGAAGATCGTCGGACATCTTAAAATGTTAAAAATGTGGCGGTTGAGGTTGGAGTCCCGCCTCAAGGCGGGACTCCAACCCATTGAATACCTATCCGCTAGATTGAAGCAATGCCTTTCGCAAGATCCTCAGTCGGCGCTAAACACTGCGTGCCGAGGCAAACTTGAATCTGATGAGCCGACAAATCGGCGCTTTGCTGGATGAAGCAGCGGCGCCAAGGCTGTGCCGCGAGGCCATCGCGCAGGGCGGAGAGATCCACGCTTTGGCCGACTTTGATCACGGCGATGCCGGCCTGCTGCGTCGCTGCAGCTTCGAGGCCGTGCGCCACGCCGGCAGCGACCTTGCGCGCGTAATCGCCGAATGCGGGCAAGGTGAGTTCAAACTCGGAGGCGTAGCGTGCATCACCGGTGAGCGCATAGAGCCCGCTCAGGGCATGCAACATCACAGAGTTGCCGGAAGGGGTGGCATTATCAAACCACTCTTTACGGCGAGCCACGGGCGTCTCGGTGTGCTCGGCGGTGAAATAATAACCGACCGAATGTGGATCTGCAAAATCATGCAGGGCCTGATCTAAGCAGGCTTGTGCGCGAGCTTGATAGAGGGCCGACGCGCCGGGTTCGATCCAGTCGATTTTAGAAGCCAGCGCCAGGCAGGCTTCGGCCAGTAGAGCGTAATCGTGCAAGAAGCCATCCACTTGTGCGCCGCCTCCGGCGTAGTAAACGGCTTTGAGCTGAATGCCCTCGTCGCTTTCTGTGACCAGCGCATCCCACAAGAAGTCGGCGGCTTGACGCGCGCGTTGCAGCCACTCGGGCCGATTGAAATAGAAGCCGGCATCCGCGAGCGCACGAATCAACATGCCATTCCAGGCGGTGCTCACTTTGCTGTCTCGGCCCGGAGCCACACGTTCAGCTTCGCGGTGTTCGCGCAGCTGCCGTCGGGCGTCGGCCAGTTTTTCCCGCACGGCAAAGTCGGGCTCGGCCAGTGCGGGATTGCTGTTGCCATGCTCGAAGTTGCCCTCCGCAGTAATGTTATACGCAGCGCGCACTTCACGCGCGAGCGAGGGCCCCAGCACAGAATCGACCTGCTCCGGCGTCCACACGTAGTAGCGCCCCTCTTCACCCTCGCTATCGGCATCGAGCGCGGCGTAAAAGCCTCCATCAGGCGAGGACATTTCCCGTTCGAGCCAGCCGACAGTTTCCTCCACCACTGCGGCGTAGAGGGGATCTTGGCTGTCCAGCCAGCCGCGCGTGTAGGCGTCGAGTAGCAATGCATTATCGTAGAGCATCTTCTCGAAGTGCGGAATCAGCCAGTGCGCATCCACACTGTATCGGGCAAAGCCGCCACCAAACTGGTCGAAGAGCCCTCCATGCGCCATCGCGCGCAGCGTGATACTGCAAATGTCGTCGATCCGCTTCGCCAAATCGGGCTCCGCTTGTGGCCGCAGGGCACGCAAGAAATTGAGCGACATCGAAGGTGGGAATTTGGGTGCACCGCCAAAGCCGCCGTATTGATCGTCGTGATTGCCGCAGATGCCCACGGCTGCTTCGATCAACAGTTCAGGGTTCCAGCCCCCAGATGCACCGCCGGTGCTAGAGGCTTGAGTGCCTGCCAAGATGTTTTTCTGAATGGCGTCGGCATTTTCAATCAACTCGTCCTTGGAGCGCTTATAAAAGTCGGCAATTCGCATGCACATCTGAGGCCAAGGGATGAGCCCCTGCCCGCGATCTTCAGGCGGGAAGTAAGTGCCCCCAAAGAAAGGCCGCCCATCGGGCAAACAAAATACATTGAGCGGCCAGCCCCCCTGCTGCTGGATCATTTGCACCGCTTCCATATACACTTGATCCACATCAGGGCGCTCCTCGCGGTCGACCTTTACGCAGATAAAATGCTTATTCATAATGCCAGCGATGTACTCATCTTCAAAAGATTCGTGCGCCATCACGTGGCACCAGTGACAGGCCGAGTACCCGATCGACACCAGCAAGGGCTTGCCCGACTCCTCGGCAGCCTGCAGGGCTTCCTCGCCCCAAGGATACCAATCCACTGGGTTGGAAGCATGTTGTTGTAAATAAAGGCTGCTTTCGTCTGCAAGGCGGTTTGACATAGCGTTGTTTGTAAAGAGGTTAAGAAAACAGACCCATAACCACGCCAGCGAAGCACGGCGCGGCCATTTGAATGGGTCGCATCTATTGTTAGTGTAAGCCATGCTCCAAAACCACAAGTCCGGATTTACTTATTAAGAAATTGCTTTGCAGCTGCCGCACAGTGCTTCAAAAGAGTAAGCCCTCTTTAACTATGTCAACGATCCGTATACTATCCGACCGAGTCGCTAACCAAATCGCCGCAGGCGAAGTGATTGAGCGCCCAGTCGCCGTGGTCAAGGAACTAGTAGAAAACAGTATCGACGCCGGAGCCACTCGGATCGAAGTCGAATTCCGCAATGGCGGCAAATCCTACATTCGCATCGAAGACAATGGTAAGGGCATGAGCCCCGACGAAGCACTTCTGTCACTGGAGCGACATGCCACCAGTAAGATCCGTGAGGCGGTCGACCTAAACGAGGTATCGAGCTTCGGCTTTCGGGGCGAAGCCCTGCCCTCAATCGCGTCGGTCTCACGTTTCACCCTGCGCACCCGCGCCGAAGGCTGGGAGCACGGCACCGAAATCAAAATCAATGGCGGCAAGTTATTGGATAAAAAGGCCTGCGGCATGCCTGTGGGCACCGTGATCGAAGTGGCGCAACTATTCAACTCCGTGCCCGCACGGCGCAAGTTCCTAAAGACCGACCCCACCGAAACTGCTCACATCACTTACAACACACGGCTCTTTGCGGTGGCCCACCCCAAAGTAGCCTTCCGCGTGCTCGAAGGAGGCCGCACCGTCTTTCAATCCCCTGCCTGCGAAAATTTGCGCGACCGCATCGCCGAGATTTGGGGACGCAGCTTAGCCGACGACTTAATACCCGTCGACGTGAGCGATCCCAAGACAGGCTACCGCTTGACAGGGCTGACCGCAAAGCCAGGAGTGGGACGCTCCACCCGGCGCGAACTGGTCACACTGGTTAACCGTCGCCCTGTCGATAGTCGCACGCTCGGCTTCGCGGTATTGGACGCCTACCATGGCCGCATTCAAAAAGGCCGCTACCCGCCCGCGTTTTTGTTTTTAGAAATTAATACGCAAGAGGTGGACGTTAACGTGCACCCCGCCAAGCGCGAGGTTCGCTTCCGTAATGATGGCGCGATTCGCCGCTTTGTGCTGGGCGCAATTACCGAAACACTAGTCGCCGCCACAGAGGCTCAACGCCCACAGCTCGAAGGCACGGCCATTAAAGCCGAAGCCCCATGTAATGCGGTCGACGTGAACGACTCCGTCGAGCTCAAGACACCGTCCGCGGCAACCACATCCTCCGAAGTGGTGGAATCCTTCCAACCCACCGCCCCAAAAGCCTCGCCCCAACCGACGCCGCCAAGTAGCCCCCGCCAGCCGGAGGCGAAGCCTGCATCCAAAGCAGAGCCACGGCATACGCCCGCACCGGGCATCACACCAGCACCCCAAGCGACAGCGACGCCCCTCGCAACTCGCCCTTCCGCAGCGGCGACCACAGCGAGCAGCACGCAATCTAGTCCGACCTGGCGCTTGATTACTGTATTAAAAAAGCAATACGGCCTCTTTGACACCCCGCGTGGGCTAGTCATGCTACATTTACGGCATGCCGATCAGCGCGTGCGCTTCGAGCGCATACTTGAAAGCTACAAAGAGAGCGCACCACCGAGCCAAGGCCTGTTGATCCCACACCCCGTCGAGTTGGAGCCCTTAGCTTCAGAAGCGCTTTTAGCGCATCTCGATTTAGTCAATGCACAAGGCTTTCATATCGAAGAATTTGGCCGTCACTTCTATCGCATCGAGGCCGTGCCAGCATGGCTGGAGCCGGAACAAGCGGAGGGCTTCGTGCGCGACATGGTGGATCTACTGCGCCAACGCGGGGGCTCGCGCAAGCAGAGCGAATTAGTCTGGGAGGCAGTCGCCAAACTAGCAGTGCAAGGCAGCTACCGTCGCAGCGACAGCATGAGTGAAGCAGGCGTGCAGCAACTCGCCGAAGCTCTGCTACACTGCGACACCCCACACACCTCCCCTTTCGGAAAACCGACCTTCAGTGAAATCAGTTGGAGCGAATGGGAGCGCCGCTTCGGCAAAGACTAAATCATGCCTGATACTCATAACAGTTTCGCGCATTGGCAACAACTCGCACTAAACATGCCCGAGCAAATGGCCGCGCAGTTTATCGAGAAATGTGAATCACTCCCGCCCGAGACGCGACGCGCACTGATTGCGGCCACTCCCGACCAAGACAGCCTGACTCAGAACATCAAAGCCGCATGCGCTCAAGAAGATGCACCGCTACGCGGAGTACCCTACCTACTGCAAGATCTCTTCGACGTAGAAGAACTGCCCACTCGCTGTGGCGCCCCCTTTCAAGACCCCTTCGAAGCGCCACTCGAAGACGGCAGCCTGCTCCATCACAAATTAAAAAGACTCGGAGCCAGCCTACTGGGCAAGACCGTCCCCAGTGAATTTGGTGTCGACCCACGCGGTCGCAACTTGAGCTTTGGCGACTGTCCCCACGCCGATGGCCTGCGCTATGTCTGCGGAGGCGGTGCCGGCGCCTGCGCCCACGCGGTCAGCGCCGGCTGGGCTCCGATCGCCTTCGGCCTCGACAGCGCTGCGGGCATTCGCATACCCGCCGCATTTCATGGCTTGTTTGGCTTCAGAATGGCTAATAACGACTACGCTCGTGAAGGCGTCTTTCCTATCATCCCCTCGCTGGAGTCCGTGGGCTGGATGACCGCTCAACTGGAAGACTTACAAACTAGCATTGAAGCCCTCTTTCCCAGCTTGAACGCGAGCAGCACTGAAGCCCCCCACGGCTATTTACTAAACGATCCAAGCATCCCACTGGATGCCGAGCTCAAGGCCAACATGATGGACCTCACGCGCTACCTCGACGTGGATGACAATCCCGAGCCCAACAGGGCCCTGTGCCGCAGGTTTAAAGAGTCTGGCGAAGCCTACACCACCATTGAATCCCGCGAGCTCTACGCGATCCATCAATACTGGATTGAAGAATATCGGACACGCTATCCCGAGCATTTACTGCGACGCATCGAAGCAGGGCAAATCTGCACGGCGGAAAAAGCTGAGCTAGCCACGGCCATCCAACAAAAAATTCGGGAAACGATGTCAGATTTTTTTAATCGCTATGACTATTTGATCCTACCGATTAGCCCGCAAGCGACACCAGATCGAGCCAATTGGAGTGGACAAATCAGCAACGAGCTCAACCGCCTAAACGCGCCTGCCAGCCTGACTTTCTTGCCAGCACTGATATTGCCCTTCCCATGCGATGAAGGCCGTCACAGCGCGCTACAACTGCTACTGAACCCGCGTAAACTCCATCTCTGCTCAAAGATTTTACAACAGGTCAGAGGCTTCTACGGTTAAACCTACGAACGAAACAGCAAAAGATGGCTTCATAGTTGCCAAGCAAATCGACGACCAATAGACTCTCCACCACTAACGCCCCCCACATTAACAAAACTGATTTACAAACATATGACGCTCCCCCGTGAATGCTCCCGCGATGAATGGCCTCTCAAAGCCTACAAGAATCTTGATTTTTTAAATAGCGATCCCGCTCGCAACATCCGTGTGCTCTGCGAAATGACCGAACCAGGCCTGCGCTTTGCGGAACAAGATGTCAAAGACACGATCGTGCTTTTCGGCTCCGCGCGCACCAAGCCGCTACAACTCGCGGAGCAGCAACTCGCCACGGTGCAAGCACGGATACAAGATCCGGAAAATATGAGCCTCGAAGAAAGGCGCAGTCTCCACCAAGCCAAATGTGCCGTGCAGGCCGCACCCTACCATCAGGCCGCGATAGATCTATCAGAGTCGCTGACCAAATGGTCGATGAGCCTACCAGGAGAGCACCAAGATCGTTTTCTAATCTGCTCGGGAGGCGGACCGGGCATCATGGAAGCCGCCAACCTCGGTGCTCACAACGTAGGCGGCAAGTCGGTCGGCCTGGGGATCAGCCTCCCCTTCGAGCAAGGCGTCAACGAGTACATTCCTGAAGAACTCAAGTTCGAATTCCACTACTTTTTTGTGCGCAAATATTGGTTTATGTTGATGGCTAAAGCCTTAGTTGCTTTCCCTGGAGGCTTCGGCACCATGGATGAACTCTTCGAAACGCTTACACTCGTCCAGACGAAGAAAGTCGAGAAGCTGCCACCGATCGTATTGTTCGGCAGCGAGTTTTGGAACGATGTGCTTAACTTCGACGCATTCGTGAAATGGGGCACCATTTCGCCAGAAGACGTCCACCTGTTTAAAATTATTGATTCTGTCGAAGAGGCGCACGACTACATCGTAAAATGCCTGACTGAACGCTTTCTAACAGTCAGCTAGGAAAAGCTGGGCTGGTAGACGTCGTGCAGACGTAGCAGGCCGACACATTTACCATCCTGGCGATCCACCACTGGCAGTACAGAGATTTGTGAAGGGCGGTCTTCCATCACTCGAACCGCCTCACCGAGGCTCATGCCGAGGTGTGTAGAAATCGGCCCGGCAGTCATGCAATCGCCCACTTTCTTGGCCAGAATATCGCCCTCAGCTGATAGAATCCGGCGAATATCGCCATCGGTAATAATTCCTTCCAGCACACCGGTCGGCGAAACCACACATGCGGCACCAAAAGGAGCCTGGGTCATACGAATCACGACCTCGCGTAGGGTTTCATCCGCTTGCGCGCAGGCGACGCGCTCAACTGGGTGCATCACCTCGCTTACCGTCATTAATAAATTGCGCCCTAACTGACCGCCGGGGTGAAAAGTGGCAAACTGCTCTGCAGTGAAATCGCGCGCCTTAACCAATGCGGCCGCTAAGGCATCGCCGATTGCGAGGCTGACAGTGGAGCTGGATGTCGGCATCAAATTCAGCGGATCGGCCTCCTTCTCGACGCTAGCATCGATCACCACATCGGCCGCCTCCGCAATAGGCGAATCCGTATTTCCCACAATCGCGATCACCGGAGATTTGAATTTGCGAAAGAAGGGCAGCAGACGTAAAACCTCAGCAGTGCTTCCGCTCTTCGAAAGCACAACTGTAGGATCACCGGGTTGATAGACGCCCAGGTCACCATGAATCGCTTCGGCTGCGTGTAAAAAGACGGAGGGCGTGCCGCTACTGGAAAACGTAGCGGCCAGCTTCGCACCGATGTGCCCCGATTTGCCGATCCCGCAGATCACCAGCTTTGTCGGTGCAGACAAAATAATATCAACGGCGGCGGCAAATGAAGCGTCAAGCCGTGCGGCCGCCATCTCAATGGCGGTGGCTTCTGCACGCATCGCCTCGCGGCCAGTTTCCAAGCTATGCTGTTCTAAATCGGACATCTTTTAAGCCTAGCTGCTTCGGCTTAAATCGGCCACTCAAAAATTCAGACTGCGCACGAAAGCTGCGTCCCTGCACATAAAAAAAGCCGCCTCCACAGGAGACGGCTGAATCAATTTTTCAACTACACGAACGGGACGCGGCATGTTGGCTGTCAACAAGCTAGCAGCCGCAGCCGAACAGGCGAACAACCCTAGCAGGGAACAGCCCTAGCAGCTGAACAGCCCTAGCAGGCGATTGGCCTAGTAGTCTTGCAGAGTAATAAGGCCCCAAAGGAGTGTCACCTTATCACCACTAAAATTCTTACGGCTGTAGAGCTCGTCAGTGCTCACCGCGAAGGTTGCGACACCAGCATTCTCATAAGACTCTCTCTCGATAGACGCGATCCCGAGAAGGTTTGCTTCCTTAGGTGCCATCTGAGCAGTGCCACCATCGCAGCCAGTAAATGCCAGAGCGGCCAATGAAAGAGACAGAAGAGCGAGGATCTTAATACGCATTTTTATTTGTGGGGTTTGAATTAAAGTCAAATAGAGCCTGAGCGCAGTCTCAGCGTTTGGCAAGTGGTTTTTAGTGGTGGATGCGGGTATTCAATTACGCATCGTCATCGCCCAATAAATCGGCTGCGATGTCCATATTCGAATGCACGGCTTTGACATCCTCCAAATCGTCGAGTTTCTCGATCAAGTGAAGCACCTTACGAGCCGTATCTTTATCTTCGATGGGCACTAGAATATTAGGCACGTAAGCCAACTCGGACGACTCGGTCTCGATCTCTTGATCGCTGAGTGCTTGCGAGAGAGTATCGTATTCCGACATAGGGCAGATCACTTCGAAGTGAGTGCCTTCGTTCTTAATGTCCTCGGCACCGGCTTCCAGCGCTAGGTCCATCAAGGCTTCTTCACTGATCTTAGTAGAGTCGATGATGACTTGGCCTTTGCGATCGAACTGAAACGCAACAGCACCCACCCCCGCGAGGTTGCCCCCATTTTTAGTCATGGTGCTGCGCACCTCCGAAGCGGAGCGGTTTTTGTTATCGGTGGTGATTTCCACGATAATACCAACGCCCCCCGCGCCATAACCTTCGTAAACAAGTTCTTCGTAGACGATCCCGGGCAACTCACCAGTGCCCTTTTTGATGGCGCGCTCCACATTATCCGAAGGCATGTTGGCTGCTTTCGCTTTTGCGATCACGGTGCGCAGGCGTGGGTTCATCGCTGGATCGCCGCCGCCGTCGCGTGCTGCGAGTGTGAGATCCTTACTGATCACACTAAAGATTTTACCGCGCTTCGCATCGGCTGCGCCCTTGGCGCGTTTAATTGTGGCCCATTTACTGTGTCCTGACATAGCTTATAGAAAGTTGAATTTTGTGTATTTGGAAAGAGGAAAATTAACGCTTATTTGCGTTTCGCCTTCGTGCGCGGGGCGCCTCCTTGACCTTTGGACTTAGCACCAGCAGTCGCGACTGCGGGCTTCAAATCTTCGTCGGGCCGGCTGTTAATAATCTTTTGCTGCACGATAGTGAGTATATTTTGCACCGTCCAGTAAACCACTAGACCAGAGGCGAAATTGTAAAGAAAGATCAAAAATACGAAGGGCAGGAACTTAAAGATCTTTTGCTGCATCGGATCCGCAGTGGGCGAGACAGGCATCATGCTCATTTGCAAATACATCGTCACCCCCATGATCATGGGCAAAATATTGATCGGGAAGCCTCCGATTTCGAACTGAGTATCGGGCAGCGAGAGGTCACTGACCCAAAGGAAGGGCTCGTGGCGCAACTCAGAGGCGGTGCGCAACATATAAAACAGTCCGAGGAAAATCGGCATCTGAATGATCATGGGCAGGCAACCTGCCACCGGATTGACCTGGTGCTCCTTGAAGAGCTTGAGTGTCTCTTGCTGAATTTTTTGAGGATTGTCCTTATACTTCTCCTTCATTTCGGCCATCGGGCCTTGAATCTTAGCCATGCGCTTCTGCGACTTGCTAGCCTTAGCCGTGAGTGGCCAGAACAGCGTTTTGATGCATACAGTCATAATCACGATCGACCAACCCCAACTAGGAACGAGCGAGTGAATGGCATACATAAAAGAGAGCAGCAGCTTACTAAAGAAGCCGAAGAAACCGAACTGCATGACGAGGTCCTGCTGATTACCCAAGGCCTGTAGGCGCTTGAACTCCTTAGGCCCGATAAAGAACTGAAAGTTCAAGGTCTTCGACTCGCCAGGAGCCAAAGTGCCGACTTGGTAACCGACACTACCAGAGATGCCCTGATGGCTAGCCGTCTCGTCGCCCCCCTCAATTGCGGGCACTTTGTAAATATACAGATCATCACCGACGGTGTCGGAAGAGAGCACACTGGCAAAGAACTGGTTTTTAACCGAAGCCCACTCCACGCGATCCGCGATTTCCATCTGATCCGTTGGCAAACTGGAGCCGATGCCCAACACACCATTGCCCCCTTTAAGTTTGGTGATCGGCACAAAATCAGCGTCTTCACCATTATAGTGCCCGACATTCAGGTAGTTCGCACTTTGCTTGCCCTCGGTAATCGTGCGGGCAGTGCCTAAATTAAAGTAAATGGTGCGAGGATTGATTGCGGCACCCGACTGATTTACAAATACAGTACTGTGCTCGATCGCATAAGGCTCTGCATCGGAGCCTGTGGGCGCGATGCGATAGCTACGACGGATGAGCATGCCTTCGCCTTGATCCAGCACAAATGTGATCGAATCCGCAGTCTGCTGCTCCACGCGGTAATCGAGCGCAAACTCCCGCATACTTTCGTCGCTCGCCTGATAGCTTAAGCTCAGGGCAGGTAAATAGCCCCCTTGATTAAAAACGTAGTCATCACGCTCGCCGCGCTTGGTTTGCAGAAAATCAACCGTCTTAATCGCTCCCCCACGCGTCGTGAAGACCGCCTCAATGAATTCATTCGACAATCGGACCGTCTGTTCCTCAGCCAGCGGCGCCTCGGACAAAGCAGGCACTGAATCCACTTGTTGAAAAAGCTCAGTGACCGCAGCCGCACCCAGTTTTGCCTGATCGGGCTGCCAGTTCGCATCCGCAGCTACCAGTTGGGCATCCGCTGGAGTGGTGGACTGCCCAGCGGGAGCCTCCAAAGTTTCCGCCTGTTGCAACTGCTCAATGCGCTGCTGTTCGATTTGCTGGCTCTGCCAAAACATGAAGCCGATGCCGGCCGCAATACAGATAACGCCTAAAATTGTGTTCTTTTTATCCATCTGAATGAGTATTGAAAGGAGGTGAAATGTCGTGTTCGGGCTCGCTATTCAAGCCCGGAACGGGATCAAATCCGCCTGGATGCCAAGGATGGCAACGCACAATGCGACGCAGTCCCAACCATGAGCCATAGAAAAAACCATGACGCAAGAGCGCATCACGGGTATAACAGGAACAGGTAGGTTGAAAGCGACAGCCACAGGAAGTGCCAAACAAAATTTGCTTCAGCGGCGAAAGCACTAACTGGTACACACGCACCAGAGCGGCCGCAATGCGCGAGAGCAAGGAGGGCTGTGCACAGAACAAGCGCTGGATCTGTTTCGCCCAAGACATCATTTGGCGACGTGCTTCTTATGAATCGTGCGGCAGGCACGTAATAAACGCGCCTCCAGATCGTCAAAACTATGACGATCAAAATGATTGCGCAGCACGATCACCAACTCACTACCGGCGGGCAGTTCGCTCGCGTGCTGACGAAATAGTTCGCGAAAAATACGTTTTCCGTAGTTCCGCTTCACGGCGTTGCCTACGCGACGACTCGCAATAATTCCGAGTCGAGGAGGCGTAGCTAACTCGCTCACGTGGCATTGGAAAATAAAAGGTCCGCAGTGGATACGATGACCCAAACTGCGGACTTCTAAAAATTCGCGTGGCTTACGTAAGCGCATTGAAACCGGGATTCCCATGGTCTCTGATAATACGCTCGCGATGATTTAACCACTCAAGGCCCAAGCCCCATCAACCACAAGGATCAACAGATCAAGATGACCTTTATACGACTAGACCACTATGCGGCTAGACGATGGCGGCCCTTAGCGCGGCGCGCAGCCAAGACCTTGCGGCCAGAGTGTGTTGCATTACGTGCGCGAAAGCCGAATTTGCGAGCGCGACGAAGTTTGGAAGGTCGATATGTTGGTTTCATAAGAAAGTGCCTCTAAATGGGAAAAGCGGGAGAGAAAAACCTCTGCCCTCGCCACTGTCAAGGCGCGATCTTAGAGATTTATCGTCAAAATCACCAGCATGGAGCCACAAGCACGCGCCAAAGCAAGCGTTGAAGCGAGAAGGATTCGTTAATTTTCAGCAAAAACAGCTCAGCCCACGCCAAGGACTTGCATCTGAAGAACGATTTAGGAATGATCTAGCAAACAACACTCACATAGATCGACCCCACGCACATGGCTACACTCAATTCGAAGGCGAATACCACCTCTACCAAGAAGAAAAAAAGCTTCACTGAGGGGCAACGACTCGCCAAACAAAAGTCATACGAAAAGCAAGCGAAGCGCAAGAAGATCAAGCTCATGGAGTTAACGATCTTCACACAACAGCTCGCAGCCATGCTGGAAGCTGGCCTACCGCTGGTAGGCGCACTGGAAGCGCTCGAAGAACAAACAGAGAATCCCGTCTTCCAAATCATCATTCGCAACGTTAAAAATGACGTATCCGCAGGCCGTGCCTTCTCCGAGGCCTGCTCGAGTTACCCTCGCGCCTTCCCCAACCTTTTCGTCTCCATGGTCGAAGCCGGTGAAGCCAGCGGCAGTCTAGCTGAAATCCTAGAAAAGACCTCCAGTTATTTCGAAGAGACGGTCAAACTTATTAAGCAGGTTAAAGGGGCCCTCGTCTACCCCGCAGTCGTCATCAGTTTAGCAATTATCTTGGTGAACGTGCTACTGGTCTTCGTGATCCCCGTCTTCGCCGAAATGTTCAGCGACTTCGATGCCGAGCTCCCCAAGCCCACACAGTTCCTAATTGGGCTCAGTAACTTTCTAAAGTCTTACATTCTACTCATCATTGCGGGCATAGCTGGCGCGGTCTGGCTCATTAGACGCTTCGTCGCGACACCTAAGGGTAAAAAAGCCTCGGATAAATTCATCTTAAAAATACCTGTCATCGGTGAACTACTGCGCAAAGTCAGCCTATCACGTTTTTGCCGCACCTACGCCATCCTAATGCGCTCGGGCGTGCCGATCTTAAAGACCTTGGACATTGTCTCGGCAGCAGCTGGCAACACTTTCATCCAAACCGCCTGTAAGAACATATCCCGCCACATCAGCGAGGGTGGCCAAGTTTCCGACGTGGTCGCCAACGACCCCTACTTTCCCCCGATGGTGAAACACATGAGCCGCGCAGGCGAACAAACCGGTAACGTCGACGGCATGCTAGTCAAAGTCGCCGACTTCTACGACGCGGAAGTCGACACCTTAGTGAAAGCACTCACCTCTTTAATGGAGCCCTTATTGATCACCTTCCTCGGGGTCGTAATCGGCGGCATCGTGATGGCCATGTTCTTACCGATCTTCCAACTCTCCAGCGTCGCTGGCGGCTAACCCCCAAAGGATCACACCCGCCCAGCGCATTCAGGGAACTTGTATCAATTTCCACCAGAAGCTCGCTCCTTTAATACCAATTCAAAAAAATTCGCCGCTAATAGATAGATCTTTTGTGACCTCGGTTCTCGGAACCGGGGGATGCCGATCGCTGCTCGACTGTTTTCTGCATAGCCGTAGGGGACGCATGGAAACATAGTTCCGAGGCTACGCAAAGGGCAAGCTTATCGGTCATATATTCTTAGAAGCGGTTTATGTCCGCCCTGCCGGACGCACAAAAAAAGGCGCCCCCCGCGATGGGAGCGCCTTGATTCTAAATGGCTGGGTCGGCCTACTTCTCGTCGAGCCAGAGCGAGATGCTGAGGATCGTCCACTGCTCTTCGTTGCCGCCAATCTTGGTGCTGACAGTCGCGCCTGGCTCTTTACCAAGCAGTGCTTGAGCGAGGGGTGTCTTGTAAGAGAGCACATCGTTTTCTGGATCACTATCCCAGGCACCGAGGATGGAGTAACGCTGCTCTTTACCAGTGGAGCCTTCCTTCAGGTGAACAACACAACCAATACCTACATTGTCGGTGGTGGCTTCGCTGAAGTCAGTCACGCGGGCGCGGGAGAGATCGATTTCCAGCTCACTCTTACGAGAGAGCAGGATGTCCTGATCCTGGCGAGCCATCTTATATTCGGAGTTTTCCTTCAAGTCACCGTGGTCGCGAGCGACTTGGATAGCGACCTTATTCTCTGGAATCTTAGTGGAGACGAGCTCTTCGTATTCAGCCTTGGCTTCGTTGAAGCTTTCTTGCGATACGATGAGTGCTTCCTCTTCGGAAGTCTCAGCCGCTTGGCCAGCGAGCAAGGCTTGGACGGTTGGGAATTGCTTGATGAAGCGAGCGAGCAGCGACTTCTTGGTCAGATCCTCAAAGCCTTGATTGAGCAAGAGCGTTTGAGCGAGATCGTTGGCAGTCTCGACATTGGCTTCTGCCAAGAGGTCGGGAATCAATGTGACGTCGTCGCTGAGCAGATCAGCCAATGGGATGCGGCGTGTGCTTGCATTTTGTAGTGCCTCGTGATCGATCGCATAGAACATAGCAGCGAGCAAGCGAGGATTGACGAGAGGCTCAATGATGGAACTGTATTTCTTAGATGCGCGGTTCTTGACCACCCAGAAAAGAAGTGGGCCCTTGATGGTTTGCTCCTTGAGCCAGCGATCGAGGCAATAACTGATGCGCTCTTGCATCTCTTTCTCGAGCATAAAGTTGATACACTCACTGGTGAACTTACCACTGGAGTTACGAAGCAGATCTTCGACCATGGCTTGCCATTTCTCTGGGTAGGTGCGGCTGATGAGGTCGAGGTAACGCTTGAAATATTGAGCCGGCAGATTCGCGGCGAGCTCAGAGTAATCGTTGGTCGCATCGAGGATCGAGCCGGAAGAAGGCTCGAGAGTTTCGACGTCTTCGTGCAGGTCGCGGGCCAGGTTGTTACGCACCCATACACCGTGCAAACGGTCGGCTTGGCTGAGGCTCTTGGCATTGGCGATCGCATCGGTGAGCTCTTCCAAGATGGAAGGCATCTCTTCGCGCACCACAGAAATGTTTTCGGACAAAGCGTAGAGCTTTTCGCCCAGCTCAATCTTTTGCTTCGAGTTTTTGGTGCCACGGAATTGCTCGAGAATCTCGTCCTCTGGCTTCACGGGCTCTTCGCGATAAATATAGGGATCACTCTTTTTGAGTGGCACACCGATACGTGGGTCTTTGACCAAGACCTTCTTAGCGGCAGTCCACCACTTCTTGTATTTGATCGGCCCAATGACACGTGCCAGGCGGCGCTCGATCTCAGTCGACATCATTGCGTGATTCTCATTGGAGGAGATCATCTCGCAGATTAAATCAGCAGGCTGCTTCTTAATCATCTCCTCGATCACGTCCGCCTCGGTGCGTGAACGCACAAGCAAGTCGTTGGGCATCAAGATTTCGAGCTTGTCTACGCAAAACGCTGGCGCCATCGCGTGGCCTTTTTTACCATCTTCAAAGTCGATGATTAAACGGTCGTCCGCAGCGTTATAATCTACAATTTTACCGAAGCCCCAGCTACGGTGTAGGCAGTAGTTACCGGGCACCATCACTTCGAGCTTTGCACGTTGCGAAGCCAGTTTAGGGTTCTTTTTGATGAGAGCGTCAATGGACTCTTTATTCATAATGATTGCTTGTCTTAGTCGTAAACTATCAAATATGGACAGTTTCCGCGCCAATGAGAAGTATTAAGTTTAGCTTATCCAGAAAGTCCACAACAGGTTGGGATGCTGCTGTACACTTAACAGAAGCATATCTGTCAGGTGACCGAAAGGCCGACCAATTGTTGGACGAACTACCTACAGAGTTTATAGGAGATCGGCGCGCTGCCTGCCAATCACTTTTTTTAGGGGCGCTTCGCCATGGGCACCGCAGCAAGGCGGCACTGAAGGGGCTATTGCGCAAAAAGGCAAAGCCTGGCGTGGAAGCGATCTTGCTGGTATCGGGCTACGAACTGCTGGCCGCCGACGCGGAGAAGCACCCCAAAATCATCCACCACGCGGTGGAACGCAGCAAGCAACTGGTGAATCGCTTCGAGCAAGGCTTCTTAAACGCGGTGCTACGTAAATTACCGGAGGCGCTGGCTCAGTTCGACGCCGAAGCAGCACCTGCGGCTTTTTATAGTCATCCGGAGTGGCTGGTCTCGCATTGGAAGCGAGAGTTCCCCCAAAGCTATTTACAGCTGCTGGAATGGGACCAGGGCATTCCAGCCACCTATCTAAAGATCTACGACGACTCGATCCAAAAGCCTGCAGGGCTGGAAGCCACAGATTGGCCGCAATTTTACCGCATCACGCCGAAATTGTCTTGGAAGGAGGACCTACACCCGCTGCTAAATAGGGGCAACGCCTATATCAAAGACCCGTCCACGCGTCTCGCGCCGGCCCTACTTGCGCCGCAGGCGGGTGAGTCAGTGCTCGACCTTTGCGCCGCTCCGGGCGGCAAGGCGTACGACATGGCGCACGCCATGACTGGCAAGGGTCAGATCGTGGCCGTCGACCTGCCAGGCAATCGCATCGCCCGGCTCGAGGCCAACTTATCCACGCTACGCTCGACAGACTTAAACTGCGCGATCATCGAATCGGACTTATTGGAATTGGAAGCGGCGACCTTTCAGGCCCAGGCGCTGCCCATTGCATATGACGCAGTCATGCTGGACGCGCCTTGCTCGAACACGGGCGTAATCCAACGCAGGACCGACGTTAAATGGCGCCTGAGACCGAAGGACATCGCCCAGTGTGCAAAACTTCAGCTGCAATTACTCCACTCCGCCGCTCGATTCGTCAAAGCGGGCGGACGTATTGTTTACAGCACCTGCAGCATCGAGGCCACCGAAAACAGCGAGCTCATTGAGCAATTCCTTAAGAGCAAATCCGGACAGAAATTTGAACTCGTCGACACGGCGATCAGTCTCCCGTGGAAGACTGGTCACGACGGTGCGGGCGCATTTCTGCTCTGCCGCAAAGCCTAACAAGCCCCTATGCCTGAATCACAAATCGTCCGTCCCTGCCCTAAACCGGGCCACGTCTTTAGCTGCCAGGGAGAACTCCTCGCGGTGCCTGCCGGCTGGGCATTATTACCGCCCGGTGATGCCGCACTGAGCCGGCGCATCAAGCAGGACGGCCCTTCTTGGACGGTCAAAGAAAAGAAGGGGCGCAAGGAATTTTCACAGGGCATCTGGGCGCCCGCGCACCGAATCGAAGCACTGCAAGCCGCGCGCAAGCTGGAAAAAGCAGACCCCGCTTACACTCAGAAACTGGAGGCGGGCCGCGCCCGTCGCGCCCAAGCGGAGGTCGTGTATAATGAGGACTTTACTCAGGCTCTGCGCGATTACCTCAACTTCCACCCACGCTATGAACTTCTGGCCAAGCGCTTGAGCGTATTGATTGCGGCCCACGCCACACCTGTCGGCAGTGGCACCGTCGCGCGCACTAAACGCATCCCGATTGAGCAGCGTGCGGAAGCCGCGACCATCGCTTGGATGCGCCACCAGACCACCGCTTACGACCACATGCAGATACCGCGCGCCAAAGGAGCTCGGCGCGAAGTGCGTCGCATGCTAGCCAAAGAGTCAAAGCGACTCTTGGAATCCTACCGCAGAGGCACTCGCATCGACGTCAACCACTGCCCGCTGCAAGCCGCGCTACGCTGAGCAGGATCAGCGGGTAACCGAGCGCATACTCGATCCAGCAGTCGCTACAAGGAGTGAATTAGGCTTCGCCTAACACACGGGCGGCCTCTTGCACATCTTTATCACCACGGCCGCTGAGGTTACCGATAATAATTTGATCCGGCGACATCTCTCTCGCGCGCTTCATCGTGTAAGCGATGCCGTGAGAGGATTCGAGCGCGGGCACGATGCCCTCGATCGCACATAAATCTTGAAAGGCTTGCAAGGCCTCCTGATCGGTCGCGTAACCAAAATCGATGCGTCCTTTTTCCTTATAATAAGCATGCTCGGGGCCAACTGCGGCGTAATCGAGGCCCGCAGAGACGGAGTGAGTCAGATCGATTTGCCCCTCGGGGCTCTGCAAAATCCAGGTCTTGGCGCCCTGCAAGACGCCCAGCTGGCCACCTTCGAAACGGGCCGCATGATGCCCGCGCTTGATTTCGCGACCACCGGCTTCGACACCAGTCAGGCGCACATTGAGATCTTTAAGAAAGGCAAAAAAGATACCGATCGCATTGGAGCCACCGCCGACACAGGCAGCCACTTCGTCGGGTAGACGACCTTCTTTTTCCATAATTTGGCGACGGCACTCCTCACCGATCACACGATGGAAGTCGCGCACCATCATCGGGAATGGGTGCGAGCCAAGCGCGGAACCGATAATGTAGTGAGTGGTGCGAATATTTGTGACCCAATCACGCATGGCTTCGTTTACGGCCTCCTTGAGCGTCTTTTGCCCAGCGGAAACGCCGCGCACCTCCGCCCCGCAAAGGCGTATACGGTAGACATTGAGCGATTGGCGGCGCATATCTTCCTCGCCCATATAAATAACGCATTCGAAGCCCATCTTAGCACACATCGCTGCCGTTGCGATACCGTGCTGCCCCGCCCCCGTCTCGGCGATAATGCGCTTTTTGCCCATACGCTTGGCCAATAGGGCCTGCCCGAGCGCGTTATTGATTTTATGGGCGCCGGTGTGCAGTAAATCTTCGCGCTTCAAGTAAATTTTAGCTCCACCGCAGAGTTCTGTCAGGCGGTCGGCAAAATAAAGATTGGTCGGGCGCCCCGCGAACTCACGCAACTGAAAATCCAGCTCCTGTTGAAACTCAGGGTCTTTACGCGCGGCCTCATAGGCCTCGCTCAGCTCGAAGAGCGGGGTCATTAAAGTCTCTGGCACATACATGCCTCCGTAGGGCCCGAAGTGACCGCGAGCATCGGGGAGGTTAAGTGGATCGACTTCGAGTTCTGAAGGAGCAGTTTGCATAGCTTAAATACGGCTGTGAGTCGGCGGCTTTGTCAAGCAGGCAAGTGTGTCACTCGGCTGGCAGGCGTGCTTCGAACTCGCCCACATCCTCCGGTGTATCAATACCTATAGTGGCTTGATCGGTGATGCCGACATGGATGCGATAGCCATGTTCCATTACACGCAGTTGTTCGAGCTTTTCGATATTTTCCAAAAAGCCGGGCTCCAGACCTGAAAATGCACTCAGGAAATCTGCCTTATAAGCATACAAGCCAAGATGACGGTAACAAGGGTTCTGCGCCAACCATGTGGCATCTACTCGAGCGGCGCAATCGCGAGCAAAAGGGATGGGCGAACGGGAGAAATAGAGTGCATAGCCGGCGCGGTCGCGCACGACTTTAACTTGATTCGGATTGGCAAAATCCTGCGCTCGCTCAAAGGGCACCGCCAAGGTCGACATGGCGGCCTCGCCCTCGAGCCCCGCAGCCAGCGCTCGAATCTGCTCACCAGTGACAAGCGGCTCGTCACCTTGCACGTTGATCACCGCAGGGGCGCCCACGATGGCATTGGCCTCCGCTAAGCGGTCGGTCCCGCTGGGGTGATCTGCTCGCGTGCGCACCGCATTGAAGCCCGCCTCACTCAGGCAACGCTCCAAGGCATCGTCATCCACCGCGAAGTAGAGCGGAAACTCTGGCGCGACCGCACGAATACGTTCGGCCGTCCACAAAATGATGGGCTTTCCATGGACCAGATGCAGAAGTTTTGCGGGGAAACGCGTCGAAGCGAGTCGAGCAGGCACAATTATAGAAGCTGTCTTTGACATATATCCAAGCATCATCATGAAAGATCACAAATGAACAAGGAAATCAGTGCGAGCAAAGCGGCAATTTTACGCGAAAACCATCCCGAAGCAGTCTTTCTCGACGTGCGCGAAGACTCCGAACTGGCAATTTGCCGGATTGAGGGCGCACTTCATATCCCGATGGGCGAAATCCCAGAGCGGCATACGGCGCTGCCTAAGGATGTGCCACTAGTCGTGTTATGTCACCACGGCATGCGTAGCATGAACGTCATACAATTTTTGGCAGCAAAGGGCTTTGAGAATACGATTAACCTGAGCGGCGGCATTCACGCTTGGGCGAGCGATGTTGACCCTGCAATGCGCAGCTACTAGCGACGTAAAACGACGAGCTACTTCGAGGTCATCACGTAGGCACCGTTCCAACCGGCGGGAGCTCCTGTCTCTAGGAACTGGCGACAACGCGCCGCGAGAACTGCAGAAGGCGTCGTGGGCGCAAAAGCCTTAAACGGCTCATTGGCCTCAGACGCCTCAAAACCTTGCAAGGCGGCGGCCCAATCAGCTTTAAAATAGAGCTCCAAGGCAGCCTCATAAGCAGCCCGGCACGCAGAGCTCTGGCCTGCTGACACCGAGGAGTCCCAGAGTTCATAGAGCTCGACTGGTTGACGACGCCCCTTCACGACCACACGGTCCAGCTTACGATAATTGAGCTCGGTACCTTCGGCCAGTGCAGCCTGCAAGGTGTTTTCAGTGACCATAGTATACACACCGTAGATCTTTGCCCCACTTTCGCAGCGAGCAGCGAGGTTCACCGAATCCCCCATCATCGTATAATTGAAGCGCATCTCACTGCCCATATTGCCAATGACGGCGCGCCCCGTGTTCACACCGATACGTGTGCGCATATGCCGCACACTCTCCGGCCATTCGCCCGAGTCTGCCCATTTCTCTCGCAGGACAGCGTGGCATGCCTGCATTTCAATCGCGGCCTTGCAGGCGCGGGATGCATGATCCGTCACAGGCACCGGCATGCCAAACATAGTTACGATCGCATCGCCGATGTATTTATCCAAGGTGCCAGACTGAAGCTGGAAGACCTCCGTCATGGCTCCCAAATATTCGTTCATCAAAGAAACCAGTTGGTGCGGAGTGAGCTCCTCGGAGAGTGCAGAGAAGCCTTCCACATCAGAGAACAGCGCAGTGATTTCCGTATCGGTGCCACCGAGTTGCGGGTCCTGATTCGACTCCACCATTTCATCTACCAGCTTCGGTGCAACATAGGCGCCAAAAAGTGCCTTGATGCGACGCCGTTGCCACTCCTCTGAACCGAGCTTGAGCAATACCACAGAAACCACCGCAGTCAAAGACGAGCCTATCGGCACAATCATGGGCAAGATCCAATTAAACTGCGCAAAGGCAAAAAACACACAACCGCCATATGCGAGTAGCAACAGCAAGGACAGCAAGCGCAAGCTGCCACGATTTAAGGCGAGCATGCAAACCAACAAGGGTAGCAAACACACGATCGCAATACAAAGCCCGGAATCCGCGCGTGTGATGTATGCTTCATCCGCGATAGTACGATAGAGATTTGCATGTAGCCCGACCTTAGGCACTGGCTCACGATTAAACGGAGTCGGCGAAATATCTTTTAACTGTGGATCCACCGGACCAACAAAAATGACCTTGTCCCGAAAACGCTCAAACCACTTCTCCAACTCCGCGACTTTGACTGTATCCTGCGCTGAGGCAGCTTCCGATAAGGCATGCGCTTTGCGCAATACTGCTTGCATACTGACATGATCCTCATCGCCCGAGATCTCCCAACCTTCAAACCAATTCACTTCGATCGACTGCTGCCGCACCAAAGGGATCTGTCTAAAGACCTCACCTGCACGTCGAATCGTGAGCGTGTCAGGACTAATTTCAACTGCGTCTTCATCTAATTCATGTGCAGCCAAGAAAGTTTCCAGACCGAGCGTAAAAATCGTCATTTCACTCTGCAAAGGTACCGAATATGTGGAAAAGCCGTCTAAATCAGTCAGCACAACTTCATCGCCCACCACTTCGGAATACGGCTCATTCATGAAATCCATTTTGTCACGCATCGCTCCATCGACTAAATGGAAGCTATAGCGCGCGCTATTTAACCCAACAAAGCTTGGCACATAATACGGCACCACGCCCCCACTCAGGGTTTCATCGACATTGGCCAAGGCCAAACGCCCCACATTGAAATCAATAATCGGATATGTGGGCGCTTCAGGGAAAGGCGACATCTCTGGATCGTAGTCGCCGTCACGGATCATAGGCAACAGAGCCGCTTCTTGAGTGATCGATGACACCACTCCGGTATAAGCTGCAGCGAGCACGATACGATCCTCGTAGGCCGCAACAACCTTGCCCAAAAAACTGTCCCCCTTACGCGCACGTTCCCAATCAAGTAACGCACCACCACCATACTTTGACAGTATGATATCCACACTGGCGGTCTTCGCTCCACCCACTCCAAGCAGAGCATGCAGCAACACCCCAAACTCACGCCGATCCCAAGGACGATCCCCCATATAAGAAACCGTCTCAGCATCCAAATCGACATAAACCACAGGCGCACTCGATTCGATCTCCCCACGAGCCAAATAGCGCCAGCGCAGCGTTTCCTGCTCCAGCCCATCTAAAACCCCCGATAGCATCAGCAACAGCCAAAGCACCACCGAAAGCGTAATCAGCCCGAGCGAAATTAATAACTGTTTCGATTTCTTCACCTGTCCCGCTTAAAATAAATCAGCTTGATTGGCTGACGGCGGCTTAAGCTCCCCACGAAAAGGCGTCACGAGCTCAGGCTCGTCTGCATATTCAATGATAATAATAGGCCTGCGCATCTCCTTTACAGCTGCTGAATTAGGCACGACTGCAGATTGCCGCACGCCTTGATCCACCCCCTTAAAGTGCCCTAAGAACGGCTCCAAGACATTCGCCGACTCCGAATACTGATCCTGCATTAATTTAAAACGCTGAATCAACTCATACGAACGAATCGTACTCTCACCAATTTCAATCGATGGCGTATTGCGCGCCCCCGCGCCAGCGAGGCGCTGCCCTGTTCGCAGGGTGTATTGCTGCCCTTGTAAGTCAGTAAAACGAACCCTACCATCACTACAATTAATAGTGAAATCAAAGATTTGGCTGCGTGGATCGAATTCGATACGCATTTGCCATAAAGCATTTTTCACAGTCAAGCGCCCGAGCGGGGTTTCAATCAGGCACTGAGAGGATTCAATCATATTGCGATTATCGACCACAATCTCACCCCCTCGAAAATTAAGAATCATCCGACTTTGGCCCGTCTCAGACTCTGTCGTCTCCCAAGATTGCAAGTCAGGCATGATTTGTTCAAATCGCTCGACCGAAAAACTACCTTCCCCTTGGAAATAAATATGAGTGCGATTCGAAGTACTCAAATAAGCTGCTGCGCCATAGATAGCCTCACAGTCGACCAAGCCAGGCAAAGAAACAGGCACCTGCTCAGGAGCCAATAAAACAGTCTCGGCACCGAGCTGTTTCAAACTAACTTGGCCAGTTACCTCATGCAGCGTGACTGCGCCACTCACCCACATCTCTGCTTGGACCTGCGAAGCGAATAAAAACAGCACGGCTGCGAGAACTTTAGTAAAATGTATCACAGTTAAAGAATGAGTAGTTTTTGCTGTAAGCGACGTGCAGCCGCATTATTAGGATTGATTTCCAATGCCTGCCGAACCGTCGACAAAGCCTCATCGCGCCGGTGACTCACCGAGCTCAAATAAGCCGCATAATAGTAATGAGCATTACTATTATGCGGCGCCAACTCAAGCGCCTTTACTAATGCATATTCTGCAAGTTCCTGCTCGCCATGAAAGGCGCGCGCCACTCCCAGTTGCGCCCAGCTTTTCCAATAATCGGGGCTTAAATCGACGCCACGCTGGGCACACTCGACTGCGCGCTCCGCGATTCGTTCGAAATCAGAAGGGTTACGAAAATACAGCTGACACACGGCCGCACTCAAACCGATCCAAGCATCCACATTCTCCGCATCAGCAATCACTGCGTCTTCGTAGAGTTCAATCACCTCATCGAGCAAAATTTTATTTCCAGACACATGCACTCGCATGTCCACAACGTGCTCTAGCTGCTGACGCGCTCTTAATTCCAATGCTTGAGCCTCCAACTTAAGAGAGCCCAAAACATAAAACGCCCAACCTGCACAAGCAGCCAACAATAAATATCCTATACGATGGACCCAATGACCCGGCAAAATCAGACGCCGATTGAAAGTAGTCTTCAATAAAATCCCAAAAGCAAGCACGCCATAAAGCGTCAACGCCGGCACATAGAATACAAAGCTGGCCGCCATACAAAGTGCAAATGCCATCGAAACCGACAGACCAATCGACAAAAAGAAGCGCTGTGGAGGCATTACGGTACCCTCGGCACCTCGCAACTTGACCGCAAAGGGTTCCTTTCGCCAGCGACCAAACGCTCGAAAAAATACATAGATGCAGGGCAGCCCCCACAAAAACAAGCCCACGAAACCAAGCTGACTCAAGACTAAGAGGTAATCATTATGTGGCGTGAGTGGAGCCTCCGCAAGTGCCACTCTGGGGCTTTGCTCAAAGGCCGCACTATATCCACCCGCGCCCACTCCCGTGATCGGACTCTCGCGCGCAAAAGTTATGGCTTCCTGCCAAAGTACCAAGCGCACACCTCCCCCAGAGACCGCCTGCTCGAGCTCTTGCTTAAAAACAGGATGATACAGCAGCAACAATGTAAAAATGAGCGAAGACGTAAAGAGCCCAATCGCGGAATAAAGTAAGCGACGCTTAACCGTACGAAAACAAAACCATGGGACGACCGCTAAAACAACGATAGTCAAAACAACCGCCCACAGCAACTGCGTAAATGCAAGACCTGCAATAAACATCAAAGCAATATACAGAGACAATAGGCGTAAAATCTTAGGCAAGCGCCGGACAGCAGCCACGACCAAAAGCAAGGGCAGTAACGATAACAAAAAGACTGCCAAGGAATTAGGATCTGCAAAAACGCCCGTTGCCCGCCCCAGAAAAACCTCGTTAATCTCTAAGCCATAATCAGTCATCGCGCCCATAATCCGGTCTGGCCGCTGAAAGAACTGATAAAAACCATTGAAAACCGCGATCGTGCCCGGAATGAGACTCATTAAAATTAAGAGCCACAAATGCGCGCGCGTACGCACATTGTTCGAGAGCACCCACAGCATCACAAAGGCCTCCAATGCATAGATGATCTCATACCAACCACGCCAAGGCACAGGCGAAAACCAAAGCACACTCGCCAGCATCCAGAGTAAAGCAGGAACAAACCACAAGGGGTGCTGACTCAAGCGCTTAGGCGACTCTCGGTCCACCGCCAGCCACAACCCGTGTAGAAACAACAAAACTCCATACAGTGGCAACAGAACTAAATGCGTATCTGGACGCACTCCACCAAGTGAAATCGTCGTCAAAATAAAGATCGCCCCCAAACAAAGGGTGACGAGCCAGTCGACAAAATTCCCCCAACTCACACGTCCGAAAAATGCGATGTTACCGTTTTTATCAATTATAGTGGCCATAGAGAATGAAGAGAGCGTCAGTTAAATACTAAAGCAGCAGGCAATACAGTGAATCCAACAAGGTAAACTCATATTTTAGCCTAAGACTTGAACCCGAGCAGGAACTAGGTTTGTTTGTCGTAATCTCACTACTTTACCAATGAAAAAAACACTCCTAATTATCGCCGCTGCACTCCTTATTAGCAGTTTAGGCCTGCGCGCTTACTTTGCATTCGTGCCGCCACCAGCGCCCACACTCGAAGAGCCCCTGGCCCTGATCGTGCCCGAAAACCTGAGCGGATGGCAAATCAAAGACCTCGACATGGCCGAGTCGCCCGAGTCGAGCGCTCGAATCAGCGAATTTCTGAATTTTGACGACGCTCTCTTTCGCGTATTTCAAAAGGGTGACGCTTTTGTGGGGCTCTACATCGCCTATTGGACGCCTGGTAAAGCCTCCTACCGCTGGGCGGGCGCCCATACACCTGACACCTGCTGGGTGCTCAATGGCTGGACACGCGAAGAGCGCGAATACTCGATTCCCTTCACCTACAACAAAATCCGCTTAGAACCTGCGGAGTTCGGCGTATATTCCAAAGACGGCTCCTCTCAAAACGTCTATTTCTGGCATCTCGTCGGCGGCGAGCCCTTTAGCTACAGCCAAAAAGGCACTCCCAATATCTTAGGCGCCCTGATGGACGTAAAAGAATACGGCTTAAACTTGCGCCAAGAGCAGTTTTTCATCCGCCTCTCCAGCAATAAGACAATTGATCAGCTCAAACAAATGGAAGGCTTCAATGAGATCATCCAAAGCTTGGTAGAAATTGGGTTGGAAGAAGAGGCCTATGCCGGCCAAACCCCAGAAAACACTCAGTCCTAAAAAGATCGAGCGGGATTGCCAAAGACACGTCCGCCCTCGGGCACATTACGAATCACTACAGAGCCCGCACCAACTATTGCCTGCGCGCCGATACGTTTACCTGGAATGACACGCACGCCGGAGCCCAAAAAGGCAGCCTCTCCGACCTGAGTGCCTCCCGTCAGGTCGCAATGCGCACTGACCGTCACCCAATCCTCAATCACGACATCGTGCCCTGCAGAGGTATGGCAGTTCAACATCACTAGGTCGCCCAGCTCGATATCGCAGGTCAATGTGACACGCGGGCACAGCACCACGCCCTGCCCCAGTCTGACATTGCGTCCGACCAGTGCAGTCGGATGAATCAGACTCAGAAACTCGGCCCCCTTCGCACGCATCGGCTCACAGAGCTTACGCTTTAGTTCCACATTCCCGATCCCACAAATGAAAGCGGCATGGGCAAAATCTGGCAAAGCACTAAAGGGCGCGACGACCTCGGCATCGATTGGAGTTTCATCGAGCGCTGCGGGGGCATCGTCGATAAAACCACGCAAGCGATATTGGCTCAGCAGCTTCTGCTCATCAAGTAGCCAGCCGTAAACTTCACGTCCAAATCCTCCGGCGCCCAATATATATAAGTCCTTCATCGCCAAGAAATGCTTCAGCCCTTCTTAGTCTTCACGACTTCGTACAAATCCTGAATCGTTTCCGCGGCCGCAAAATCGGTTTTGGTCAACAAAACAGAGAACTCGACCTCAATGGCGTCCGTCACGGTCAAAATCGCCAAGGAATCCCAAGTGGGGAGCTTTTTAAAAGCCGTATCAGCACACAGTTCACCGGGTTTGACACCATCCAAGGCTCCCGCAAAGACACTCACGAATTGTTCTATTGTCATAATCAACTAAAGGGTAAAAGCAAAAGGTAATGAGGCGCTCATCCGGAGTAGTCAATTAATTCGCAAACCGACAGCTCACTCATATCCACCAAGGCACTGGCCCAAGAAAGCCCCACCCCGAAGCCAGAAAGTAACAGCTGAGTCGACTCACGCGCCGCCAGCAGCGTAGCCAACTCTCCACAAATGGCCGATGGGATTGATGCAGAACTTTGATTGCCAAACTGCTCAACCGTCTGCATCGGCACCTTGGCCAAATCCAACTTCAGACGCTTGGCTATATTACCTAAAATATAACGATTTGCTTGGTGAAAGACGAAATAATCCACTGCATCGGCCTCGACTTGCGCATATTCGAGCAAATCTTTTACAGACTTCGGCTCCTCAGTGATCGAAAAATTAAAAATTTCAGCGCCGTCCATGTAGAGATTTTCTAAAGAACGAAAATTGCCGCCCTCATCTTCGCAC